>MDTG01417985.1_pt1 | contig 30239 bp, 32 predicted proteins | sample 811421 | NCBI WGS metagenome assembly MDTG01 (sample SAMN05326645, study PRJNA326480) | marine metagenome | isolation source: seawater | place: Pacific Ocean: South East | collected 2011 | reverse complement strand
TGGTATGCTCAACACGATGAACGTCTTGCATCTTAAGATCAATATATGCATCTATCATTTCGTCTGTAAATACACCGCCTTTTGTTAAGAACTCACGATCTCCATCTAAAGCCTCAAGAGCCTCTCTAAGGCTTCCTGCTACTTGAGGAATTAGCGAGCTCTCCTCAGGTGATAAATCATAAAGATCTTTATCTGCTGCCTCACCTGGATGTATTTTGTTGATAACACCATCAATACCTGCCATTAACATTGATGCAAACATCAAATATGGATTAGCTGTTGGGTCTCCAAATCTAGCCTCTACCCGCTTACCTTTGGGTGAAGCAACATATGGTATACGAAGTGCAGCTGAACGATTTCTAGCTGAATATGCCAGCATCACTGGAGCTTCAAATCCTGGAATTAGGCGCTTGTATGAATTAGTTGACGCATTAGCAAATGCATTTAATGCTTTTGCATGCTTGATTATTCCACCAATATAGAAGAGTGCAGTTTCACTTAGCCCTGCATACCCATTGCCAGCAAAAGCATTTTCTCCATTTTTCCAAAATGATTGGTGACAGTGCATACCGGACCCATTGTCACCAACAAGAGGTTTAGGCATAAATGTTGCAGTTTTACCGTAAGCATGGGCTATGTTGTGAACACAATATTTTAGAATCTGAACTTCATCAGCCTTTTTAACTAGCGTATTAAATTTAATTCCAATTTCGCATTGTCCAGAAGTAGCAACCTCGTGATGGTGAACCTCTACATCGAGACCCATTTCCTCCATAGCTGAACACATTGCAGTTCGAAGATCATGCAAACTGTCAACAGGAGGCACCGGAAAATAGCCACCTTTTACGCCAGGGCGATGCCCCATGTTTCCATCAGGAAACTCTGAGCCTGAAGACCAGACCCCCTCTTCAGAATTTACTTTGTGGAAGCATCCGTTTATAGAAGAACCCCATTTAACGTCATCAAAGACGAAAAATTCAGGTTCCGGTCCGAAGAAAGCTGTATCACCTAATCCAGTCGATGCTAAATATCCTTCAGCACGCTTTGCTACGGAGCGAGGATCTCGATCATATGACTGCATGGTTGAAGGCTCAATGATATCACAACGAATTATTACTGTAGGTTCATCGGTGAATGGATCCAAGACTGCTGTAGTATCATCGGGCATAAGGATCATATCGGATTCATTGATTCCCTTCCATCCTTCTATCGAAGAACCATCAAACATTTTACCAACTTGGAGAAACTCATCATCCACATCTTTTGATGGAAAGGAGACGTGTTGCTCTTTACCCCTCGTGTCTGTAAAACGAAGGTCAACCCAACGCGCTTCACTTTCTTTAATTAATTTTTTTGCTTCTGACATTTCTTCCTCCAAATTTATTTGTACTTAGAAAATTAACGATAAAACAATTTTTGATACCTACACCTATATGATGCAATAATTATACCAATAATGAAAATCCCTAGTTTGACTGGTAAAAATTCAACCAAATAATTTTATAAACATACAATATGCACGTAAATAGTGCAAAAATAAATTTATACGCTTAAAAATTATCTTTTATAGTGCATTCTTCAATATCTTAAGTAAAACGTTTGACCCATATTTTAATTCACATCTTGTTTTTCGCTATACCATCAATCTGAGGCTAGCTTGCAATTAAATACTATTTTGCGATCATTTAGCTATCTCCACGTAATGCCGATCAGTATAATGCCAATATTGTATTAAACTCAGGATCAATATTGTGATCGAAAATCTTCGAAATATAGCAATCATAGCCCATGTAGACCATGGCAAGACAACTTTAGTAGATAAGCTACTTAAGCAATCAGGTACCCTCGATCGTAAGGATATGAATTCAGAAAGAATAATGGATTCAAATGATCAAGAAAGAGAACGGGGGATAACGATCTTAGCTAAAAATACAGCCCTCAAATGGAAGGGTTTTAATATAAATATTGTTGACACACCCGGCCATGCTGATTTTGGAGGCGAGGTTGAGCGGGTTCTATCAATGGTAGACTCAGTCTTACTTCTTGTAGATGCTGTTGATGGCCCTATGCCTCAGACTCGATTCGTCACTCAAAAGGCGTTTGAACAAGGGTTAAATCCAATTTTAGTTGTTAATAAAGTTGATCGTCCCGGAGCAAGAGCACATTGGGTTGTAGATCAAGTATTCGATTTATTTGACCGCTTGGGTGCGACTGATGATCAAATGGATTTTCCGATAATGTTTACTTCTGCACTGAACGGAGTTGCTGGCAAAGAACCTGAATCACTAGCAGAGGATATGACGCCCTTATTACAAATGATTGTTGATGAGGTTCATCCACCAATAGTAAATATGAGTGGACCGTTACAAATGCAAATAAGTGCTCTTGATTATAATAGCTATGTTGGGGTTATAGGAGTTGGCCGAATAACTCGTGGAATATTAAAGCCCAACGAGCAAGTTTTAGTTGTAGGCAATGATGAGAGATTTAGAAAAGGTAAGATTCTTCAAGTGATGGGCTACAACGGACTTGAGAGGATCGATGTTGCTGAAGCGCAAGCGGGTGAAATTATATGTGTTACAGGAATTGATAATTTAAATATCTCCGATACTCTATGCAGCTTAGAGTGTCCCGAAGCACTTCCACCTTTAACTGTGGATGAGCCAACAGTAAGTATGACATTCCAAGTTAATAACTCACCCTTTGCTGGACTTGAGGGAAAATTTGTTACTTCACGAAATATAAAAGAAAGACTGGAGCAGGAGTTAATTCATAATGTTGCTTTAAGAGTGGTTGAAGGGGATAGTCCTGATAAATTTATTGTTTCTGGTCGTGGTGAACTTCATTTATCAGTTTTGATTGAAAATATGCGCCGAGAAGGCTTTGAGCTGGGAGTATCACGCCCAGAGGTAATAAAAAAAGAGATTAATGGTGAGATACTAGAACCTTATGAACAAGTAGTTATAGATATTGAGGAGAAACATCAAGGTTCTGTTATGGAGGAATTTGGAAATCGCAGAGCTGAGCTTGGAAATATGGAGCTTGATGGCAAAGGGCGTGTCCGCCTAGAATTTATTGTGCCATCAAGGGGGCTAATTGGATTCCGCTCGCAATTTTTAACTATGACAAGTGGATCAGGAATAATGACTAGCATTTTTGATCGCTATGCACCTGTCAAGCAGGGAGACTTAGCTAAAAGACAAAATGGCGTATTGGTGTCCATGGTAAAGGGAAAAACATTAGCTTATGCCTTATTTAATCTTCAAGAAAGAGGGCGATTGTTTCTTGGCCATGGTTTTGAGGTATATGAAGGTCAAGTTATCGGTTTGCATTCCCGCAGCAATGACTTACCTGTCAATCCAACCAAGGCAAAACAATTAACAAATATTCGCGCTGCTGGAACAGACGAGAACTTAGTATTATCCCCACCAATCAATCATAGCTTAGAGCAAGCATTAGAATTTATTGAAGATGACGAATTAGTAGAGGTTACACCAAAATCAGTTCGTATTCGGAAGAAGCTTTTGAGAGAAAATGAGCGGAAACGAGCACCCAAGTCTCAATAAGAATCTAATTCCATTAAATATGTAAATATTTTTTTTCTTGCAATTTCACGCTTGGCATCTAAAGTTTCTTTTTTCATTTGTCTAGTTAACTGCCTTAAACGTTTTCTATCAATTTGTGGAAATTCTATCAATATTTCGTCAATTGCCTTATCCCCACATGAGATAAGCCTCATTACCTTTTTTTCAATGTTCATCTTTTGAAGATTATATTGAAGATTTTCTTGATCAAAAAATTTTAGCTCAATTAAAATTTTATCCACATCAACAGAGCGCATTATTTTTCCAATATGTTGAATCTGCCTCCTTTTTCCTTCTCTGCTTTTAATTTTTTTGGCAAGCTCAATTGATTCCCTAAGATCGTCTGGTAATTCCACCTTTAAAAGCTTTTTGGCCGGTAATTCAACGAGGTCTAAGCCTATTTTTTGTAAATCAACCATTTCCCTCTTAAGTGCTGATTTGCTTTTTATTGTTTCCTTGAAAGGGGGGCTTGATATTTTGGGATCTACATATTTCTCTCTAGACATATTCAATTAACCGTAGAAAAGGGTTGCTAACCCTAAAAAAGATAAAAATCCAACAACGTCCGTGATTGTTGTTAGCGCAACAGTTCCAGCCAAAGCAGGATCAATCTTACAGGATTTAAGTATTACTGGAAGCATTGCTCCAGCGAGTGCGGCAACGATTAAATTTATAGCCATAGCGGCACTAATAATCACAGCGATAATTGCATCATCAAACCATAAGGCTGCTATAAAGCCCATAACTGCTGCCCAAACCATACCATTTAATGCTCCTACAGCGAATTCTTTACTTAGAAGCCAGCTCAAATTAGTTTTGTTGATCTGACCTAATGCCATTCCTCTGATAACTACTGTAAGAGTTTGACTTCCAGCAACCCCACCCATACTTGCTACAATTGGCATTAGAATAGCGAGCGCTACTACTTTTTCGATTGTAGCTTCAAAAATATTAATAACAGAAGATGCTAAAATTGCTGTTATTAAATTAATTCCAAGCCAAATAGCTCTTCTGGGGGCACTTCTAGTAATGGAAGTGAATGTCCCCTCTTCATCGCTTAATCCAGCAAAGCTTAATAATGAGTGATCGGCTTCGTCACTAATAACATCAACAACATCATCGATAGTTATTCGACCTAGCAGTTTATATTTTTTATCGAGTACCGGAGCAGAGACCCAGTCATGTTTCTTGAATAGTCGTGCTACCTCAGAGTCCTCCATATCTGCGAAAATACTATCTACTCTGGTGACCATCATTTCTCGTGCAGTGATATTTGGGTTTGACGTTAATAGCTTACTAAGCGGCAAAATGCCTAAAAGAATATCTTCTCTATCAACTACAAATATATTGTCCGTTATATCTGGAAGATCTTCATGCCTTCGTAAATAACGTAAAACAACATCTAAGGTTATATCAGGACGCACAGTGATAGTGTCAGTATTCATTAATCCACCAGCAGTATCTTCAGCAAAATTTAGAACAGTTTCGACTCTAAGTCGATCCTGCTCACTCATAGCTTGCAATACCTCTGAAATAAATTTTTCAGGTAGCTGTTGAAGAATATCTGCTACATCATCTGGATCTAAACCTTGAGTTATCGACGCAACCTCGTGGCTTTCCATCTCTTGTAAAATCTCACCACTAAGCTCTTCACTTAATTCACCTATAACCAGACCCTCAAGTTCTTTGTCGATTAAGCCCCATAAAACTCTTCGAACTTTAGGTGGAGCTGACTCGATTTGATGGGCAATGTCAGCAGGCATTAGGTTATTCAGCATATAGCTAAGTGATCGGACATCACTAGAATCCATTAATTCCTGGATTTTAGTAAGTTGAGACATTTGAGCGTCTTGGTTATTTTGTCCCTTCATGGGAAATGTTCCTAGTAATCTATGTTGATCAATAAGTAACTAGTAGTCTATAGATGAGTCTTCGAAATTTATAGTGATGATTGCATGTCCTCTAATAGGATCTTTTATTCTTTTTCACCAAACTTGTTAGATACCAAACTTTCGAGAGCTCTATATGCATCTTGTGCATCATTCCCCCTTATATCAAAATGTAGAGTTGTTCCATTACTCGCCGCTAGCAACATCAGTGACATGACACTTTTAGCGTCTACGAACTCACCAACTTTAACTCCTACCTTGATCGTAGAACTGTATTTCGCAGCTGTTGCCTTCAATTTTGCTGCAGCACGTGCGTGAAGACCCAACTTATTTATAATTATTAGTTCTGTTTGTATTGATTTATTCATCATACATATTTTTTAATTTAGATCCCTATGCCATATCTGGGTATTTAAATAATTTTTTATAAATACTTCTTTGAGCATATTACTTACATATACAGAACGATGATGACCGCCAGTGCAGCCAATGCCAATCGTTACATAGCTTCTATTGTCTTCACGAAATTTTGGAAGCCAAACCTCTAAAAAATTTGTGATGGACGCCAGCATTTTAGATACCTCTCTTTCTTTCTTAAAAAAACTGATAATAGCCTTATCGTTACCATCAAGGGTACGTAATTCCCTAATCCAATATGGATTTGGTAAACAGCGCACATCAAAAACAAAGTCAGCATCAATAGGAACACCATGTTTATACGCGAAAGATTCAAATAATATAGACATATTATCGGCATTGCCTGGGATCAATTGTTTTTTTATAACAGATCTCAGTTGGTGCGGGCTCATATTACTGGTATCAATTTTTCTATTTGCTAGAGTTGATATTGACTCTAACATTATATTTTCAAGTTCAATCGCCTCTTTAATAGCCACACTTTTTGAGCTTAACGGATGTTTTCTTCTTGTTTCACTGAAACGTTGAATAAGAATATCATCAGATGCGTCAAGAAATACTATCTCATAGTTGACCCCGAAATTTTTAAGGCTACTTAAAATTTCTGGGAGTTTTTTTAAGTCGTTTGTGAGACTCCTTACATCAATTCCTACTGCAACATTATTTCGTTTTACCCTCTCTTTAGAGTCTGATACATGCTCAAATAAACCGGTCAGAAGCTTTGCAGGAAGATTGTCTATACATGAGAAATCTGCATCTTCCAACATTCTTAGAGCGGTACTTTTTCCTGATCCAGAACGACCACTAACGATTATCAGCCTCATTTTTTTTACTCCAATATTTGCCACCCACTATTATTCTATGGAGTGCATTTTCTGATTTCGCTTTTCGGAGAGCGCTGCAGTTCTTTTGATTTTGGAGCAACTCCGCAATAACAGACAGAGCCCTCAAGTGTGACTCATTATGTTCATCAGGAACGATTAAAACAAATATTAAATCAACTAAAGTTCCGTCATCAGAATTAAAATCAATAGAGTTCTTTAATTTAAAAAAGGCCCCAATAATTTTTTTACACTGGGGAATACGGCAGTGAGGGATTGCTATACCCCCACCTATCGCAGTAGTTCCCAGGCGCTCTCTGTTTTGCAGAGACTGGTATATATTTTCTGAGTTGATTCCTTGAGTAAGACTAGCAATATATATTGAGAGATTCTCTAGGACTACTTTTTTACTAGATCCATCAATATTCATTGATATGTTTTCAGGTGGTAGTAAATCCGACAATTTCATATTTGATTATCTTCCACGATTTTTTTCTTTGTACTTTATAAGCTGTCGATCAAGTTTTTCTTCTAATATGTCTATTGCCGCATAAAGATCTTCATGTTCTGCTGCAGCAAATATATCTGCTCCTTTTACATGTATTGTAGCTTCCGCTTTTTGCATCAGCTTGTCTACTGACACAATAGCATTAATACTACTTATGTGATCACAATGGCGCTCTAGCTTGCCCAGCTTATTAGTAATATGACTTTTAATCGCATTGGTTATATTTAGGCGGTGCCCACTCAGAGTAAATTGCATACCAACCTCCATTTATTAATAGCTCACAAATAGTAATTTTAAACATGCTTTCTCTCACTAGAAGAGACAATACCTAAACTTTCTCTATATTTGGCCACTGTTCGACGTGCAATACTTATTCCCTGATCATGTAGCATAGATCCTAGTTTATTGTCACTTAAAGGTCGTTCTGCGGATTCCCCATCAATTAGTTTTTTTAGAATAGCTCGAATGGCTGTAGATGAAAACTCTTCCCCATTACTAGTTTTAATATGACTAGAAAAAAAATATTTAAGTTCAAATACTCCTAGCGGTGTAGATATGTATTTTTGTGTAGTTATACGAGATACGGTGGATTCATGAAGATCTAATTTATTGGCAATATTTTTTAAAACCATCGGTTTCATATTTTCTGCACCTTTTTCAAGGAAATCTTTCTGTTCTTCAATAATGCAAGATGCAACCTTTAATAAAGTGTCATTTCTATTTTCTATACTTTGGATGAACCATTTGGCTTCACTCAGATTTTTCTTTATAAAATCGTTATCCTCACCATTATCTCCTCGCTTGATTAATTTTTCATACTTGGAATTAATATTTAGCTTTGGAACCAGATCACCGTTCAATAATACATGCCAAGATCCATCAAGTTTAAAAGCCTTTACATCAGGTATTACATATTCAATTGGATTATCATCCCAATTGTACCCTGGATAAGGAGATAGTGTTTTTAAAAGCACTAATATTTGTTCAATAACTAGAAGCGGGAAACCGGAAACTTTTTTTAAAAGTTTTTTATCATGTTTTTTTAGATATTCAGAATAATTTGAAACTAGCTCTTTGGCCTCAGACAAATATTTCGTCTCCTTCGGGAGCTGGTCGAGTTGTATTACAAAAGATTCAGTTAAACTAGACGCTCCGACTCCAGGGGGATCAAATTGCTGTATTTTTCTTAAAACATCATAAACCTCTTCCAATTTTATCGAACTGCCTATCAGATCCTGAATTTCAATTGCAGAAGTAATCAGCATTCCTTTTTCATCAATTGAATCAATTATGCTAACTCCTATTAAGTATTCAATTTCAGAAAGAGTAACCAGATTGAGTTGAGATATAAGGTGATTTCTTAAGGAACTAATGCACGGATCGACAGTCTCAACATCTGCAGTTTTGGAGTTGAACTCGCCATTACTGCTGAGTTCGTGTGGTTTTTCGAATTCAATATTAGGTGAAAAGTTATCTGTATCCCTACTTCTCGTATTTTCTGAAGAGGACTCTTTTTTATAGTCACTCTCGTTTTCCTCGAGCTCTAAGAGTGGGTTACTGTATAGTTTTTGCTGAACTTCTTGGAACAATTCTAGTGAAGAAAGTTGAAGTAAATGTATAGCCTGCTGAAGTTGTGGTGTCATTTTCAGCTTTTGAGAAAGATTGAGTGATAATTTCGATTTCAGCATAATAAACTTATTATACAAGCAAATATCGTGCCTATAAATAAAACAATTAAATGTTTTTTTTTTTATTTTTTAAAGTACAAAGTTTTCACCTAAATATATATCTCGCACTTGCTGATTTTTCACTATTGTTGAAGCTTCTCCTTCTGCAATAACTTTACCTTCGCCAACAATGTATGCATGCTCACAAATGTCTAAAGTTTCGCGAACATTATGATCGGTAATTAAAATACCAATATTCTTACTTTTAAGTTGACGAATAATCTGTTTTATCTCATTTACAGAAATTGGATCTACTCCAGCGAACGGCTCATCGAGTAAAATAAAGTCTGGTTCTGTTGCCAAGGCCCTTGCAATTTCTACCCTTCTCCGCTCGCCTCCAGATAGACTTAAGCCTATAGAATTTCGTATATGTGATAGATGGAATTCTTCTAGCAGATTTTCAGTTTTAGCTTTTCGTTGAACATCGTCAATATCGTGTCGTGTTTCAAGAATCGATAAAATATTATCCACTACAGTCATCTTTCTGAAGACTGAGGCTTCTTGAGGAAGGTAACCAATACCTTTTTGTGCTCGCCCATGCATAGGAAGGTTGGTTATATTTTCGGTACCAATAAATATTTCTCCTCCATCTTGCTCAACTAAACCAACTATCATGTAAAAGCAGGTGGTTTTGCCAGCTCCATTGGGTCCGAGTAAGCCAACGATAGCCCCGCTCTCTACTGAAAGAGATACATCACGAATGACAGGCCTTTTTTTATAGCTTTTAGAGAGGTTCAGAGCTTTGAGTACTGCCATAAAAAATTGCCTTACTATTTCGTGGGTGGAATAACCATTTCTATCCGTTGCTTAGTGTCGCTTTGGGAGGAGGCTTTTACAATCTCAGCTTTCAAATCATAATCAATTTTGTCCCCAGTTATTGTTGTGCCATTCTGCTCTAAGCTAGCATCTTGTATTAATCCAATTCTTTCATTCTTCAGAAAGTATTGAATGGTATTAGCACTTGCTATAACAAGCCCATCTTCAGTATTTATGACCTGCTGATAGTGTGCTGGGTTACCAGTACATACGATTCTATCACCATCTTCTGTATCAGTAACAATTATGACTCTATCCGCGTTAATTACTATACTTCCTTGACGAACAACTACAGAACCCTCATATGTAGCGGTACCTTTTTTTTCATTTTGTTCTGCACGATCAGAAACTACTTTAATGGGAGCTTTTCTATCATCTTGAAGGGCGTTAAGAGAAAAAGACCACAACGACACAAAAACAAATAAGAATAATTTACTGACCACGATAAACTCCTTGAACCTCTGATAAGAGTTCAAATACCTCAGTTTCTAAATTTCCTTTCATGCCGACGCCAACAGATTCACCATTTGGGCTAATCATTCTAACTTTAACATCAGACTCGACTGTTTGTTGATTAGGATACAAAATTAATTTTTCAGTTATTAGCTTATTTTTTTTTCCATCTTTTAGGTCTTTCCATGCATAAACGTTATCTGTAAATATTGCACTCTCGCCATTATCTATACTCGCACCTTTATCGGCTTTCAGCTGCCAAGGTTTAACCGATTTCGCGGATGCATAGTATTTTAGTTTTGGTTTTTCAAATTCTAGTCGGCTAGTCAACTTAAAACGTTTCGTATTAACTGCATCAAGTTTAGACGCGAGCCTACCACTCTTGTCAAACTCTAACATGGAAATATTTATCATGTAGCTATCAAATTCATAATCGATTACATTTTGATTATAATCAGTTTTTTTTATAAAAACTTCAGGTTGAGCAAGAAGGAATAGCAAAAAGAACCCTGCAGAACCTAGAAGCATTATTGTTAGAAGAAAATTACGCATAATAATTAAATTCAGTTAAATTAGAACTTTAAAGATAATCTATTAAAGCCGAATCAAGCTTATCTTGCGCACGTAAGATAAGCTCAGCGAGTTCTCTTATTGCACCATAACCACCATTGGATGAAGTTTGCCAGTCAGAATTTTTTGTCACGAATTCGTGAGCATCACCAACAGCAACCCCGAGACCGACTTTTCTAATTATTGCAACATCAGGAAGGTCATCTCCTAGAAATGCGATCTCATGCATAGAATAATTTATATCGCTTTTTAGCATCTCCTGTAAGGCAACCAACTTATCTTCTCTGCCTTGTATAATCAAATTAATCCCAAGGTCTTCGGCTCGTTTAGTAACAATTTCAGTGGATCTGCCAGTTATGATACCAACATTGATACCATTTTTTTGTAATAGCTTAATACCTAAACCATCCTTAATATTAAACGATTTGAACTTCTCACCATTATCTCCAAAATATAGTCTCCCGTCACTGAGAACACCATCAACGTCCAATAGCAATAATTTTATTGATTTCGCTAAATTAAGAATTTTTTGATTGTTTAATTTCATTTTTATACGATGCCTGCCCGAAGTATATCGTGCAAATGCAGTATACCAACTGGTCTTTGGTTTGAGTCTTCAACCACCAATGTAGTTATTTTGTAATCTTCAATAATTTTTAGTGCCTCAGCGGCTAGCGCGTCTTCATAGATTGATTTGCAACCAGGCTTAGTTATTTGGCTTAAAGATATAGATTCTACATCTTTATTTTCATCAAAGGCCCTTCGTAAATCCCCATCTGTAAATACCCCGAAAAGTTTGCCATCGTCTTCAACTACAGTAGTCATTCCAAGTCCTTTTTTTGTCATTTCAAGTAATGCTTGCTTTAGAGATTGCTTGATATTAACTTTTGGAAGATTTTCACCACCATGCATTAAATCTTTAACTCTCAATAATAACTTTTGTCCTAGTGCCCCACCAGGATGAGAGAAAGCAAAATCTTCAGCTGTAAAACCTTTCGCTTCTAGTAATGCTATGGCTAAAGCATCCCCCATTACCAGAGTTGCAGTTGTACTAGTAGTTGGAGCTAACCCAAGGGGGCATGCTTCTGAATCTACTTTTATATCTAAGTGCGCTTCTGCTGCTTTGGCTAATGCCGATAGATGGTCCCCTGTCATACAAATTAAAGGAACACCGAGCCGTTTGATTTGAGGAAGGAGAGTAACCACTTCTGAGGTAGCACCTGAATTTGATAATGCTAGTACAACATCTTTTTTCGTAATCATACCAATATCGCCATGACTGGCTTCGCCTGGGTGTACAAAAAATGCTGGCGTACCAGTGCTGGCAAATGTAGCTGCTATTTTACGCCCTATATGACCTGACTTACCCATACCAGTCACGACTATACGTCCTGAGCATTTAATTATTAGCTCACAAGCTTTAACAAAATCATTACCCAAGCGTTGCGCTAAGTGAGCAACAGCCCTAGATTCCATTTCAATGGTTCTTCTAGCAACTTTTAAATAGTCATTTTGGGTCATTTTTTGCTCTATTCTTATTAGTCGGAAACTATTTCAAGTTAACACTATTGGATTGAAAGAAAAAACAATCTTTACAGTTCAGTCATCAAAACGGCGTAGTAAAGTATGTAAATCAACAACAACAAAAGCCCTAGTTTTTTTGAGATTGTTGCACGGTGACCTTTGTTTTTAGCAATATAAGACACGAATAAAATTATAACAAGTAGGACTATCGTTAGCGAACCCATAGATAAATAATCTCGATAAAAAACCTTTTCATCTAGATTCGGGGGCGCGATTATTCCAGGTATAGCCATTACTATTAACAAGTTAAAAAGATTAGATCCAAATATAGTACCTACAGCAATATCGTGGTGTCCTTTTATCGCACTACTTACTGAAGCAGCGAGCTCAGGGAGGCTAGTTCCAATTGCAACCACAGTCAGACCGATAACTAACTTGCTCACACCAAAAAAAGACGCAAAATTTGTAGCGCCCCAAACCAATAAGTCCGCACTTATCAGTAAGACTAACAAACCACAAAAGAAAGATACAAAAGCTTTATTTGCTGAAATAGGGATTAGCTTACTTTGCACGTCTTGCACTTCTTTTAATGATGTGTATTTTTTCCTGTAAAAGATATACATCATTAAAGGTATAGTTAAAGAGATCAGAATTAATCCCTCTGAAGTAGTTAGGTTTGCGTCATACAAAAAAATTCCAGCAAAAATTGTAGCTATAGTCAGTGCAATGCCCTCTGATTTTAATAAATCTAAACTGAAAGGTATTGGGCAGATTAGAGCAGTAACTCCCAAAACTAAGCCGATGTTAGCCAAATTCGATCCAATAGCATTACCTATGCCAATATCACCCGAATCGTTAAGGGAGGCGTCGAAAGATACAATAATTTCTGGAGCAGACGTACCTAAAGAAACTATCGTTAAACCAACTATTAAGGGAGATATACCAAAATTTCGTGCAGCCCCAGCACTGCCGGTAACAAAGTTTTCTGCTCCCCATACAAGACCTACTAATCCGAATATAACTGCCAAAAATGCAAGACCTAATATTTCCATTTTTAAGTTTTTCCTATGGTCTTGGTTCAGAGATTATTTCTAATTTACATCTGCAATGTTATAGTGCTGACGTTTCTAAGTCAGCTATTATTTGGTTGCCCTAAAATAATATGTTAATGAACATTATATGGATCGATGGCACCATTGCCTTACCAGGTATTTAAGAGGGAAGTAAAATGTTATTTAAGAGTTCAAAAAAAATAAGCATGGTATTTTTAATTCTTGTATGCACTATGCAGGCTTCATTAGCTTACTCAGTCACAGACGAAAGAACAACGCTCCAAACAAAAAAACCACATGATGTCTTGGAACAAGTAACTTCAGAGCTCCTAGAGACTATCGATGTCCACAGAGAAACTTTTTCAAACGACCCAGAAGCTTTCTTTGACGAATTAGATCGGCTTTTGGTCAATGTTATCGACTTTGATTGGATCGCTTACAGGGTTATGGGTAAGTATGCAAAAAAATCGAGTGTCGAACAAAAAAAACGTTTCGCTTATACATTTAAGAGAGAGCTAATTGAGACTTATGGTCGAGGACTATTATCTTACGGTGAACAGTCGATTGTTACTATTCCACCAAAAAAAGATATAGGCGACCTCAAGTCAACCAGAGTGGTACAAGAAATTCGTGGATCAGACGGTGTTTTCCCTTTAGTCTACTCAATGAGTTTGACTCGCACTGGGTCATGGAAAGTTACCAATTTAGTCATAAATGGAATTAATCTCGGTAAGATCTTCCGCAATCAATTTACACAAAGAGCAAGAAAACTTGAAGGAAATGTTGATAAAGTAATTGATACATGGTCATCCTCAAGCAAGTAAAGCTAGGATAATGTATGGAATCGTCAGTAAGATTGGAAATAAATAAACTATTGGAAAAACAATTCCCTAATTGTAAAATTAAAGTCGAGGGTGATAATGGGCATTACGGTATAGATATAACAGGTGAAATTTTTTCTGGATTAAATTCTGTTAAGCGCCAACAGTCAGTTTATCAAGTTATAAATGACTACATTAAAAATGGAACTATACACGCAGTAATCATCAAAGCTTGCACTCCAGACGAAATATAATGTCGGTAATATATCCCGCGTTTAAAAAGTTTTTTTCAAGCAGCCCAAATCCATTAATAAATAAAGAGGATTTTCAATGGATAAGCTGCTGATAACAGGAGGTAATAGTCTTTCTGGAGAAATTCGTATATCTGGAGCGAAAAATTCAGCCTTGCCAATTTTAGCAGCAACTCTACTCTCAGACGAACCAGTAATGGTTTCTAATATCCCTCATCTCCATGATATAACCACTATGTTTGAATTACTCGGTTGTCTTGGAGTAACAGTTATCATGAATGAAAAAATGCAAGTCGAGATAGATTCAACAACCTTAAATAAACACACTGCACCTTATGATCTAGTAAAAAGGATGCGTGCGTCTATTTTAGTTCTAGGGCCAATGCTTGCAAAATATGGTATTGCTAGAGTATCTTTCCCCGGAGGTTGTGCAATAGGCAGCCGCCCTGTTGATTTGCATCTTGAGGGCCTGAAGCTCATGGGCGCTGAAATTGAAATTAACCAAGGTTATATTGATGCAAAAGTTTGCGGTCGTTTACAAGGAGCCGATATAAACATGCAAACTGTCTCAGTCGGAGCTACTGAAAACTTAATGATGGCAGCAGCCCTTGCTGAGGGAAGGACTGTTATCGAAAATGCTGCCTGTGAACCAGAGGTAATAGATCTAGCTAAATTCATCAATAGTCTTGGTGGCAAGATTATTGGTGCAGGCAAACCAAAAATATTAATTGATGGCGTAAAATCACTGCATGGTGGAAATTATAAAATAATGCCAGACAGAATTGAGACAGCAACTTACTTGGCAGCTACAGTAGCTACCAAAGGAAAGATTATCCTCAAAGACACAGACCCTAGTGTCTTAAGCATAGTACTAAGCCATTTTAAAAAAGCAGGAGCTAAAATAAAAACAGGGGTTGATTGGATTGAGCTTGATATGGAAAAAAAGCAGCCGAAATCTGTTAGCTTTTCAACAGCACCTTACCCTGGCTTCCCAACCGATTTGCAAGCACAATTAACTGCTGTCAATGCTGTTTCGCGAGGAACCGCAACAATCATAGAAACTATTTTTGAAAATCGTTTAGTTCAAATAAATGAATTGAATAGAATGGGAGCAATGATTAGCCTAGATGGCAACATCGCTATCGTGAAGGGAGTAAAACTCTTAAAAGCAGCACCTGTTATGGCATCCGATTTACGGGCCTCTGCAAGCTTAATTATTGCAGGCCTTGCCGCAGAAGGAGATACAATTGTTGACAGAATCTATCATATCGACCGAGGTTATGAGCGTATTGAAGAAAAGCTACAACAACTTGGAGCCAAAATTCGTAGGATGCCAGGCTAAATTTTAAATTAGCAACATAGTTGCAATAGAGATAATAAATTATGGAAATAACTATCGCTTTAACTAAAGGAAGAATCTTAAAAGAAACACTTGGTGTTATAGCTCAGGCTGGAATAACCCCTGTTGAAGATATGGAGCTTAGTCGCAAACTGTTGTTTGATACTAATGTGGAGGGTGTACGCTTATTAATTCTACGTAGCTCTGATGTTCCCACGTATGTAAGATTTGGTGCAGCAGATCTCGGTGTTGTAGGAAAAGATACCCTGCTAGAGCATGGCACCGAGGGTTTATATGAGCCCCTAGATCTAAATATTGCATGTTGTCAACTGACGACGGCAGGAATAATTGGAGTTTCGCCAAAAATAGGACGCTTTAAAGTTGCCACAAAGTATGTAAATATCGCAAGAAAATATTATGCTGCACGAGGGTCCCAGGTAGATATTATAAAGCTTTATGGTGCGATGGAACTCGCACCAATCATGAAGCTCTCTGACGAGATAGTTGATATTGTTGATACCGGCAGTACTTTAAAAGCTAATGGACTTGAAGTTAGAGAAAAAATTTCAGATATAAGTTCTAGACTCATTGTTAATAAAGCTGCAATGAAAATGAAACATTCAGGAATAAAAGAAATAATAGATAGCCTCGAGCAAGTGGTGAAATAGTTTATGACAATAAAGAAGAGTTCAGTTAGATATTTTTCATCAGTTGATAAAGATTTTGATATTGATCTCAAAAAGCTATTAGAGTTCGAGAGTTCTGAAAACACTCACATAGATCAACAAGTAGGTGAAATATTAGAAAATGTTAAGCAAAAAGGAGATAAAGCTCTGCTAGAGTATACAAGTCGTTTTGATGGTAGAAATATTAATGCCATGAGCGATCTGATCGTTCCTGCAAGTAAAATGAGTGAAGCACTCAAAAATATTGATGAATCTCAAAAATTGGCGTTAGTTCAGGCGTCACAGCGAATTACTGAATATCATGAACATCAAAAGATAGGTTCGTGGAGTTATCGTGATGAGGATGGAACAACGTTAGGTCAGCAGGTTACCCCCCTTGATAGAGTTGGTATTTATGTCCCGGGAGGTAAGGCTAATTACCCTTCTTCGGTTTTCATGAATGCTATACCCGCAAGAGTAGCTGGTGTGAATCAGATCGTCATGACTGCTCCGGCACCTGAGGGTCAACTGAGTACAATAGTTTTAGCTGCTGCAGCAATTGTGGGTGTTGATGAGATATATACAATCGGTGGTGCGCAGGCCATAAGCGCTTTAGCTTATGGTACAAAGACTATAAAAAAAGTTGATAAGATTGTTGGCCCTGGCAATATTTATGTTGCTACAGCCAAACGTATGGTTTTCGGAAAAGTTGGGTTAGACATGGTTGCTGGCCCATCAGAAATTCTAATTATATGTGATGGAAAAACTGACCCAGATTGGATTGCCATGGATCTTTTTTCTCAGGCTGAACATGACGAGAGTGCACAAGCTATTTTAATTTGTAATGAAGCTAAATTCTTCGAGGATGTTAAAGAGAGTATAGAAAAATTACTTCCTTCCATGGAGCGAGCAGAAATAATTCAATCATCGCTGGAAAACAAAGGTGCATTTATTCTAGTGCGAGACTTGGATGAAGCAGTAGAAATAGCAAACTATATTGCTCCAGAACATCTAGAGCTTTCTGTTGATACCCCAGAATTGTTTCTGCCAAGAATTCGAAATGCTGGAGCAATTTTTATGGGCCGCTATACATCAGAATCAGTTGGAGATTACTGTGCAGGGCCAAGTCATGTACTCCCCACCTCATCTACTGCCAGATTCTCCTCACCATTAGGTGTTTATGATTTTCAGAAACGCTCATCTATAGTAAAGTGTACTAAATATGGTGCTTCAAAGCTTGGAAAAATAGCTTCTACAATAGCAAGAGGCGAGTCATTAACAGCTCATGCATGCTCTGCAGAATATCGTATTGACAAATAGTCAGAAATACTGACCTTAACGGTTGGATATACAATTTTTTTATTAACTTATGACGAAAAATTTTTTTTGGAGTGAAATTGTTCAACAGTTGAATCCCTATGTGCCGGGGGAGCAGCCCATCAACCCTCATTTAATAAAACTAAACACTAACGAAAATCCATATCCACCATCCGCGGACGTTCGAGAGGCTATTTTATCTGAACTTAATGGTGAGCTTCGTTTGTACCCAGATCCAGATGCCTCTCTTTTAAAAGAGACAATTTCTAAAAATCTCAATGTTCAGAAAAATCAGGTCTTTGTGGGCAATGGCTCAGATGAAGTCCTAGCTCATATTTTTTATGCATTTTTTAAGCAAAACAGCCCAATATTTTTTCCCGATGTGACTTATAGTTTTTACGAGACATACAGTAGTTTATACGAAATACCTTTCAATTTAATTCCGTTAACGAAAAACTTCTGTATAAATATAGATGATTATAAAAAACCTAATGGAGGGATAATTTTTCCAAATCCTAACGCTCCAACGGGTAGATTGCTGTCGCTCTCTCTTATTGAGGATTTACTCAGGGCTAATCAGCATTCAATCTTGGTAGTAGATGAAGCCTATATAGATTTCGGCGGTAAAAGCTGCATACCACTAATCTCAAAATATTCAAACCTTCTGGTAACGCAGTCTCTTTCAAAATCACGCTCTTTGGCTGGTCTCAGGGTTGGCTTTGCTGTGGGAAACCACTCCTTAATTGAGGCTTTAAACAGGGTAAAAAATAGCTTCAATTCATATCCTATTGATCGCTTAGCTATTGTTGGGAGTATAGCTGCATTTAATGATATGGAGTGCTTTGAAAAAAGTCGAAAAAAAATCATTAAATCACGTGAGAAGCTGTCATCAGACCTTGTTAACTTGGAGTTTTCAGTGATTCCCTCAGCAGGAAATTTCTTATTTGCAACACACCATAAATATGATGCTGCTGAATTAGCGAGCTTTCTCAGAAAGCATAATATATTAGTTCGTCATTTCAATAAGGAAAGAATAAAAGATTATTTACGTATAACCATAGGTTTACCAGAAGACAACGAATATTTTATTAGGGTAATTAAAAAATTTTCATAGAAATTTTTAATTTATTTCTGGACGAGTTCCAGCTTCAGCTTCAATGATTTTTCTCTTTCCATTTCTTAATACATCAAGCTTAACTAAATCTCCCGGTGATAGGTCTGCGATTATATTCATAGCCTTATCATTGTCGATCATACCGCTATTATTTATTGAAACGATTACATCACCAGGTAGCAATCCAGAAAAGAATGCTGGACTATCGTTATATATATTCGTTACAACTAAACCAAGAGGTGGCTCAAGGCCAAGTTTTTTTGCTGCAAAAGGCTTCAATTGGTTGGCTTCAACTCCAAGCCAGCCTCTTATTGCTCTTCCATGGGATATTATGTCTGTAAGAACCTTTAAAGCTGTTTTTGATGGAATTGCAAAACTTATGCCCATTGCATAACTGGATCGGTCAAGTATTGCTGAGTTAATACCTACAAGATCTCCTTTGGCGTCAACTAGTGGGCCACCAGAGTTTCCTGGATTAATTGCAGCATCCGTTTGAATAAAATTTTCAAAAGTATTTAAACCAAGACCTTTCCTTTGAGTCGCACTGATGATTCCTTGAGAGACTGATTGCCCTACACCAAAAGGATTTCCAATAGCAAGAACTACATCACCAGCCACAGCTTTTTTGGTCGCTAATTCTATTGGTACAAGATTTTGTAGATTAATTTTTAAAACTGCAAGATCAATTTCTGGATCTGTTCCTATTAATTTAGCGGCAGCCTCTCTTCCATCTTGTAGCTGAAGAACGATCGCATCAGCACCGTCGATGACATGATGGTTTGTTAAAACATATCCATTCTCTGTCATTACTACGCCTGAACCCAAAGATGACTTCATGCGATTTTGTCTTGGGGAATTTTTTTGATTATAAAATTTCTTAAATAGAGGGTCTGTTGACAGTCGATTGCCTGAGGGTAATTTTTTTTGTGTATATATATTTACAACCGAGGGGGATGCTTTTTTTACAGCTAAGGAATATGAAAATTGCCTAGATTGCAGCTCTACTTTTTCATCTTTGATAATTCTTTTATCTAGAATTTTTTTTGGAGATTGAAAACTATTATCAATCATTTCAGGAAAAAAGTTAAAAGCTATCATAGCAATTAGGAGGCCGAAAAAGGCTGGCCAAGCTATATAATTTAGTACACGATGCATATTTTTTACCATAGGCTTTTCGAACAGCTTATTAATTGATATTAAGAGTCGGATCGTCATCACTCTCAGTTACGTAGGGTGAATCGCTATTGGCAGGATTATTTATCGAATCTTTAGTTTCATCAAGACCATATTTTTCATTAAGAACGCCACCAGGAACTTTTGGAGCATAATCTTTTGGCGGTTTTATGTTCTCGCTTAAGTGAAAACCAGCATCCCCAGTTTTATTAGACGAGGAATTTAATATTTGGCGACTAATATCAGTATTAGCTAGCTGAAGTGCACCGCTGGCAAGTTGTTCAAGTAAACTCTCAAAGTTCTTTGATAAGTTTGATGCATCTTTTGATGTATTGCGAAAGTGATCAGCCACCTTTTGCTGATAATCACTAAGTTCTTTTTGTGTCTCTACAAGTTTATTCTCAATTTCTTTCTGTTCTTTTTGGATAGGTCGAAGTTTCTGAGCAAGATAATAACCAGCAACAGCACCTGTTAATGTTAACGATATATAAATTATAAAATTTGAAATCAGCAAGATATGATCTCCATGAAGTTTAATTTATTTTTTTGTAATATCCTATCTCTAAAATAGTTTAGTTCATGAATTGTCAAGGTCTCAATTAATAACTTGTATATTTGCCTTTCTTCTATTGAGAAACAATCCTTGATCACCTATTCTTAGAAAATTAATTTAATTAAAATAATCTATTTGTAGTCAATCCATGTCTAAGTATACACATATTCAGTTACTTTCTCCGAAACAACGCTATTTATCAGATCTAAATAAGAAAGGATTTGATTATGACTCATCACAAGCAGTTGCGGTAGAACTTTTACAATCACTTTATAAGCAACTCCTTGATAAGGAGAATGTTAATCATAAAAAAAATTTCTTAGTTAAGCTGCAAACTAGGTTTTTTCATTCTCGAAAGGCTAACTCTATCAAGGGTTTATACCTTTGGGGCGGAGTCGGAAGAGGAAAAACATATTTGATGGATGGATTTTTCCAGAGCTTACCTTTTGAAAAAAAGATCAGATTACATTTTCATCGATTTATGAGAAGAGTCCACAATGACCTGAAACGACTGGAAGGAAAAAAAAATCCATTAATTATAGTTGCCAAAAACATAGCCAATGAGGCACATGTAATATGTTTTGATGAGTTTTTTGTTTCTGATATCGCAGATGCAATGCTTCTCGGGAAACTTTTTGAGCTCTTATTTTCACTAAATATTGTCTTGGTAGCTACATCGAATGTCGAACCAGATAACCTTTATTTAAATGGTCTTCAACGCAAACAATTTCTTCCAGCTATCGAATCAATAAAAAAGAATAATGAGATATTTAATGTAGATAGTGATATCGATTATCGCTTGAGGAGCATAGAGCAAGCTGAACTTTACCATTATCCTCTAGATGCAAGCGCTGATATTGCACTAATAAAAGCTTTTAATTTATTTTGTCCTCTTGGCGAAAGTATTTCAGTAGATCTTAATATCGAGATTGAGGGTAGGAACATAAAATTTCGACGTCAAGGAAAAGATGTGATTTGGTTTGACTTTAATGTTATTTGTAACTCACCCAGAAGCCAAAATGATTATATTGAACTATCCCGTGAGTTCCATGCTGTGTTGATTTCTGGAGTTCCTCAGTTGGGCAAAGATAATGAGGATCAAGCAAGAAGGTTCATCAGCCTAGTAGATGAATTTTATGACAGAAATGTAAAGATCATACTTTCCGCAGAAGTTGGACTAATGTCTTTATATGCTGATGGCGCTCTTAACTTTGAGTTTCAACGCACAAAAAGCCGTCTTTTAGAGATGCAGTCTTATGAGTATCTTTCAAGACCACATCAACCGTGACTCGAAGTTATTTAAAATAACGTTTGATGCCAATTACCGGGTAACTTAGGAGCAATATTTGCTCTGTGAACCAAGTAATAAAATTTAAAATGTAGAATATCCTTGAAATGGCTGTTACTGCTCTGTAAAATGCCGCTTCCAAATATGCAGACATGTTCTGTAAAGATAAGAATTAGGCAGATTTTGATGAAAACATATAGTGCTACAGTCGAAACAGCTGAACATCATTGGTATATAGTGGATGCCGCTGATAAAACATTGGGTCGAATCTCTACAGTTATAGCATCACATCTTCGTGGTAAGCACAAAGCTGAATATACTCCAAACGTTGATACTGGTGATTATATTGTAGTGGTAAATGCAGAAAAAGTGCGAGTAACTGGCAACAAGGCAAAGGATAAAATTTATCATAGTCATACTGGATATCCAGGAGGTTTAAAGTCAATAAACTTTGAGAAGCTAGTCGAAAAAGCACCAGAGCGAACTATTCAAAATGCTGTTAAAGGTATGTTACCAAAAGGTCCGCTAGGACGAGCCATGTTTAAAAAATTAAAAGTTTATGCTGGTCAAGAACATCCCCACACCGCTCAACAACCTAAAAATTTAGATATTTAACGGAAAGTAACTTATGTCACGAACGCAATATTATGGAACTGGTCGACGAAAAACATCTTCAGCAAGGGTATTTTTAGAAAATGGTGATGGAAATATTTCAATAAATAATCGCACCATTGATCAGTATTTTGGGAGAGAAGTTGCAAGAATGATTGTTCGCCAACCCCTAGAGCTTGCCGATTGTGTTAAGAAATTTAATTTGAAAATTACCGTAGCTGGCGGAGGAAGTTTTGGTCAGGCTGGTGCCATCAGGCATGGAATTTCTCGCGCTTTACTTGAATATGATGAAAATTTGAGAGGAGAACTTCGCAAAGCTGGATTCTTAACTCGAGACGCTCGTGAAGTTGAACGAAAAAAAGTAGGCCTTCACAAAGCTAGAAAACGACCCCAATTCTCTAAACGTTAGAGAGCGATCGTATATTTTTTTATTATTTTTTATATGGATCAATAGAGTCCTTTACGTGAAATTGGTCACTTCATAACATACACCTATTTTTTATAAAAACGTGTAAAGTTCACTCATTATTTCCTTGAAAAAACAACCAAATTTCAGTACTATTACCAACCATCCCGAACATACAAAACATCGCTAATATCAGCTGCTAGGAGAGCGTCATGATTGATGACGGAATTGATTACGGAGACGGTATTGACCACGCGCGCAGGCGCTTTTTGACAAATGCTACATGTGCTGTTGGAGCTGTAGGAGTTGCAGCTGCAGCTATACCGTTTGTTGGATCATGGAGCCCAAGTGCTAAAGCTAAAGCTGCAGGCGCGCCAGTAAGAATAAATATCTCTAAAATTGAAGTAGGACAAATGGTAACTTTTGAGTGGCGAGGAAAGCCGGTCTACGTTGTACGTCGTTCCCCTGAAACAATTCAAGGACTTATGGGTCACGATGAAATTTTTAGTGATCCTATGTCATTAGCATCGAATCAACCAGCATATGTTAATGGTGTACATCGATCCATTGAAGGTAAAGAAGAATTTCTGATAATAGTTGGACTTTGTACTCATTTAGGTTGTGCACCGATGTTTCGTCCAGAAGTGGGGGCACAAGATATGGGTGGCGATCAATGGTTCGGTGGTTTTTTCTGTCCCTGTCATGGTTCAAAGTTTGATCTTGCAGGAAGGGTATATGCTGGAGTCCCAGCACCTACAAATTTAGATGTACCACCACATTCTTATGAAACAGATAATATAGTAGTTATTGGCGTAGACCAGGAGGCTAGCTGATGTTAGTGGCATTACGTGATTGGATAGATGCGCGCTTACCGATTATGCGTGCATGGAACACCCATATGGCCAAGTATTATGCCCCCAAAAATTTTAATTTTTGGTATTATTTTGGCGTTTTATCACTAGTTGTGTTGATCATACAATTAGTTTCTGGCATTTGGCTATTAATGAGCTTTGAGGGATCATCAGAAAGAGCTTTTGCATCAGTCGAGTACATAATGCGAGATGTAGATTATGGCTGGATTATTAGATATATACATTCTACTGGAGCATCAGCCTTTTTCTTGGTCATATATTTACATATGTTTCGTGGCTTAATTTACGGTTCATACAAGGCTCCAAGAGAGTTAGTATGGATTTTTGGTATGACCATTTATGTAGCATTGATGGCAGAAGCCTTCATGGGTTATGTTCTTCCTTGGGGTCAAATGTCTTTTTGGGGCGCACAGGTGATAATTTCATTATTTGGCGCAATACCTGTTATTGGCGAGGACATAGTTCAATGGGTTAGAGGTGATTACTTAATTTCGGGGATCACGTTGAATAGATTTATGTCTCTTCATGTTGTAGCTTTGCCGATCATTTTGCTCGCTCTAGTTGTGTTGCACCTCCTCGCGTTGCATGAAGTGGGCTCTAATAACCCAGATGGAGTGGATATTAAGAAAAACAAGGATGCAAACGGTATACCTAGAGATGGAATTCCCTTCCATCCATATTATACGGTTCATGACTTGGTACCTATCACAGTGTTTCTATTCGTGTTTTGTTTTATTTTATTTTTTATGCCCGAAATGGGTGGTTATTTTCTAGAGTACGCAAATTTTGAAATTGCTAACCCTTTAAAAACTCCTGAGCATATCGCTCCAGTCTGGTATTTCACTCCTTTCTATTCAATGCTAAGAGCAGTTCCAGATAAGTTTGCTGGATTTCTGGTAATGGCTGCAGCTATAGCAATTTTATTTGTACTGCCATGGCTTGATCGAAGTCCAGTTAGATCAATGCGCTACAAAGGCAGTTTTAGTCGCGGAGCTATACTAGTTTTTGCTGCTTCTTTCGTTATTCTGGGTGTTCTCGGTGTAAAAGCACCTACCCCGGAGCGTACTTTATTGGCTCAAATTTGCACCGGCCTGTACTTTTTATTTTTTATTGCTATGCCTTTTTGGACCCGGATAGAGAAGACTAAGCCAGAACCAGAGAGAGTTACTATGGATGGAGGGATGGGCCCCTGGAAAACTACATTGGCTGCATCGGTTGTCATGTTTTTGATATGGGCACCGCTGAAAGCAGTAGGAGCTGAATCTGCTTTTAAATGTGGCGCTATCCCTTGCGATGAATTCAACGCTGATTTGTCTGATAAATCTTCACTCCAAAATGGAGCCAAATTATTTGTGAATTCCTGTATGGGTTGTCATTCCGCGAAATATTCTCGTTGGGATAGAGTAGCTAGAGATTTGAAGATACCACCAAACTTAGTTAAAGATAACCTTATTTATGCAGATCAAAAATTTGGCGCTTTAATGGATATTTCAATGCCAGCAGACAAAGCCAAGGCATGGTTCGGTGCAACACCGCCAGATTTAACTTTAGTTGCACGGTCCCGTTCCCCAGAGTGGCTCTATACATACTTAAGAAATTTTTATTCGGATCCAAGTCGCCCTCTTGGGGTAAATAACAAGGTCTTTAAGGATGTTGGGATGCCACACGTTTTATTGGAAATGCAAGGCCTACAAGAATGTGCTCCTGGACCAGTACTAGCTGCTAACGGTGGCATTAAGAGAGATATTTTTACTCGTGAAGACATATTAGAAAACCCATGTGGCCGCTACAATCTTATTAGCGAAGGCAGTTTATCACCTAAAGACTTTGACAAAGAAATGTATGACTTAGTAAATTTTTTGGCTTATATTGCAGAGCCGATGGCTGACGATCGAAAAAGAATCGGAACTTACGCACTCCTTTTTCTTGCATTCTTATTTATTTGGGTTTGGCTATTAAATAGAGAATATTGGAAAGACATTCATTAACAACTGCTTGGGCAAATCAGTTTTATTGCCCTTTATTTTTTTAAACTAAATCGAGGTTTCATTATGGGGATTGTTGCAAAACGATCATCCATGACATTTTATTCTGATCCGACGTGTCACTATAGTCATCGGGTTCGTATTGTCTTGGCAGAAAAGGGAGTTACTGTAGATATCGAGGATATTGATAATCAGTCGATTCCAGAAGAAATAATGGCTATCAATCCATATGGTACATTACCAACACTAATCGATCGTGATCTTGCTTTATATGAAACGAAGGTTATGATGGAATATTTAGACGAAAGATTTCCCCACCCACCTTTATTACCTGTTTACCCTGTTGCAAGAGCGCTAAATCGACAATATATATATCGCATAGAAAAAGATTGCAGCTCGCAAATAGATTTGATCATCAACACATCGGATACACAAGTAATAGACGGGGCAAAAAAAGAACTTCAAGATAGTCTAATTAGTCTTGCTCCAATTTTTACCGATCTTCCTTTTTTCATGAGCGAGCATTTTACTTTAGTGGACTGCTGTTTAGGGCCAATTTTGTGGCGGTTAAAAAGCCTCAATATCGATATTCCTGATCATCGTCAAACAAAACCTTTGTTTGACTATATGAATAGAATCTTTGAACGTGAATCTTTCCAAGAGAGCCTATCTGAGTTTGAAAGCGAGCTGTAGCTGATAAGGTAATGCTTTGTATAAAGTTAATAGTTTAATTCCTTTTTTGTGTATTGAGCAATAATAATCGATAACCACAACTATGAATATGACATCAAACAAACCCTATTTAATAAAAGCTATATATGAATGGATCGTTGATAATAAATTGACTCCATATGTATCAGTTGATGCTCATCAGCCAGGGGTTGAAGTCCCCCAAAGTTATGCAACAAGGGATGGAGAAATTGTGTTAAATTTATCTCCCCGTGCAGTTTCAAAATTAGTTATGAATAAGGATAAGATTTCATTTAATACAAGTTTTGGTGGAATACAAGCAGAAATTTTTTTGCCAATTCAATCTATAGTTGGAATCTATGCTCAAGAAAATGGTCAAGGAATGATTTTCCAAGTAGAAAATCCCAGAGAGCCTGATCCTTCAGGTCCAGGACCTGTAAAATCGCTTGCTTCATCTGGTAAGATATCAAAAGATAGGCCACCTAGGGTTAAAGCCAAAAGGCCCTCATTAAAAATAGTTAAATAGAGGTTTCATTATGTCTGATCCAATAGTTATAGTCGGAATGGCGAGAACACCAATTGGCAGTATGCAGGGTCAATTCTCTGGTATCCCTTCAACTCAATTAGGAGGTGCAGCTATAAAAGCTGCTGTTGAGCGCTCAGGCGCGCCTTCAAACAGAATTAATTCGGTTGATATGGGATGCGTATTGTCCGCAGGTCTTAGACAAGCTCCAGCTAGACAATCCTCTATATATGCAGGTCTGCCTGTCTCCGTGAACTGCACTACTATTAATAAAGTTTGTGGTTCTGGTATGAAGGCATTTATGAACGCATACGACAGCTTGTCCCTCGGTAATACTAATATCTCGGTTGCAGGGGGAATGGAAAGTATGACTAATGCCCCATACTTAATGACTCAAGGAAGGGGAGGATATCGTTTTGGTGATGCCACTATTTATGATCATATGACATTAGACGGCTTAGAAGACGCTTACACAAAGGAAGCGATGGGGTTATTTGCTGAAGAAACGTGCACTAAATATAATTTTAGTCGCGAGGATCAAGACGCTTTTGCTATAACCTCACTTGAAAGAGCTAAAAATGCTAGTGAGTCAGGAAAGTTCAATGCTGAAATTGTTCCTTATACCGTTAAAACACGCCGAGGCGACATTTCGTACGATAAAGATGAGCAGCCAAGCAAAGGTAACAAAGATAAAATTCCAAAATTAAGACCAGCCTTCAGAAAAGACGGGTCTGTGACAGCTGCAAACTCCAGCTCAATAAGTGACGGAGCCGCTGCACTGGTGCTGACTAGATTATCAGTTGCAAAAGAGCTTGGCCTAAAGCCTTTAGCTAAAGTTGCAGAATATGCAAGTAACTCTCAGGAACCAGAATGGTTCACTACAGCCCCAGTGGGCGCTATAAAAAAATTATTGAAATCTCTAAACTGGTCAACAGAAGATGTAGATTTATATGAAATTAATGAAGCCTTCGCAGTTGTTACTATGGCTGCGATGAAAGAGTTGGACTTACCTCATGAGAAAGTTAACGTTCATGGAGGTGCATGCGCCCTTGGTCATCCAATTGGTGCTTCTGGTGCTAGAATTATTGTTACGCTTTTGTCATCGATGCAAGCATACGCCAAGAAAAAAGGTGTTGCTGCTATATGTATAGGAGGCGGTGAAGCACTTGCAGTTGCTCTTGAATTAATGTAAATGCTCCGCTATTAATTGATCATGATTTTGTCCTTAGACTCAATCAGTATATTCTAGGACAGAAACCACTCTTATTGCCCCACTAATTTCGCTGGCAAGTTGCAGGACTATTTTTGCATTTTCTTGAGAAATCAGGCCCATTAAATAAATTACACCATTTTCTGTGATGACCTTAATTGTCGAAGATTCAATTTCATCGCTAGCCATCAGCTTAGTTTTAAGCTTCGCAGATAACCACGCATCATTAGTTCTGGCAATCAAAGAAGTGGGCCCGCTTATTTTAATTTCGTTATAAACTTGACGTACACCTCTATATTTTCTCGCCACCTCAGCAGCAAGGCTCCTAGCCTCTGCTGACGGAACTTGACCTGTCAGCAGCACTATACGATTATATGAATTTATATTTATATTAGAATCCTGTAGTTCAGGCCCTGCTTTTTTTAAATTAACGCCAATTGAGGTCTCAAGCTCCCAGTCGTCAATATCGGTTCCTATAGAAATTTTTTCTGGTTGCGGCTGTATTGGATTTTCAGTTGCAACATGAATAATCTCAGTACATCCTGCTAAAAAAAAAGCATAAAGAATAATTACGCTTATCAAACGTCTCGGCATTAGCTTTCTCCTCCAAATAATTGTTTATCTATAAGTTCACATAAACAAAATACACTTAACATCTGAAGTTCACTTATTTGATGTACATCGTTATGTTCGATTCTCAGCTCTATGTCCTCGTTATTAAGCAAAGCAGACAAGTCTGTATCTCCTTTCCCGGTAAGAGCTATTATCTCCATAGACTTATCATGTGCTGCTTGAATAGCTTGGACTAGATTGCTAGGATTGGTACCAGAGCTAAATATAATTAACAAGTCTCCAGACTGGCCTAAAGCAGAAATTTGCTTACTAAATAGCTGGCTTTTTCCATCCCTGTGGCATATTGACGTAAGTATCCCACTTTCATTTAAACATATTGCTGGTAATCCTGGACGCTCAAGTTCGTATTGAAGCAAAAGAGCTTCAGTTATTATATTTGCCATATAGCCAGCCAAACCATTACCACAAGAAAGTACTTTATAGCCTTTAAGTAGCTGTTCGACTACTTTCTGGCCTGCAGATACAATCTGTGGTGCTAATATAGGAGCACTAATTTCTTTGGCTTGAACGCTTTGATTGAAATGAGAAAGAACAATTTTTTTCATAATGCCATGCTTTGTAAATCACAGTTAATTATATAAACAATTAAACTACATTTTAGCTTATCATTTGTTGTTTTGTCGGTTCTAAAATTATACAAAATAAACGTCGAGTTATTTTTATATTAAATTTAAGATTGCAAATTAAAACTAATCGCCATACCAATTCTTGTAGATTATATTGTAACGCTCTAAACTTTATTAAGATAACTTGTATATAAACGATAACAAATATCAATTAAGCTCCAGAATCAAATTTTATCCTTTTTCCTTGGCAAGGAAGAGACATCTAAGTTTAATTGTTTAAGAAATGGCATTTAATCCTATGATTGGTAAACTCTATCTTGTTTCAATACCTCTTGGCAATATGGGTGATATGACTTCACGTGCTTTAGATACTCTGGGTTCGGTTGATTTCGTAGCCGTCGAAGATAAGAGAAGAAGTAGTATCCTTTTCAGGAATTTTGGAATACATACACCTATGATCTCCTATCACGATTTTAGTGAAGAAAAACAAATAAAAAAAATAATTGATCTGCTCTTATCTGGCAAGTCAGTTGCATTAATTTGCGATGCAGGAACCCCGTTAATCTCTGACCCTGGCTTCAAGTTAGTAAAACTTGCAAAGAGTAAGGAAATAAAAGTATCACCTATACCTGGACCATGTGCGCTTATCGCAGCGATAAGCGCGTCAGGCTTACCAAGTGATCGATTCATCTTTGAGGGGTTTCTCCCATCAAAATCCGCTGCTCGAATTGAAAAAATTAAACGTATATCAAAAGATTCTAGAACTATAATTTTTTATGAGGCACCACACAGAATACTAGGTTCTCTCAGAGATATGCTAGAAATCATTGGGCCCACTCGAGAGATAGTTATGGCCAGAG
>MDTG01096128.1_pt1 | contig 30242 bp, 24 predicted proteins | sample 811421 | NCBI WGS metagenome assembly MDTG01 (sample SAMN05326645, study PRJNA326480) | marine metagenome | isolation source: seawater | place: Pacific Ocean: South East | collected 2011 | reverse complement strand
GTATCCCTCCTGAATCAGTCATTATAAAATAACAATGCTTCATCGCTGAGACAATATCAAGATAATCTAAAGATTCGCAAAGTATAACTTTTGATTCGGTTCCTAAATATTCAATAATACGGTTTTTAACTTCTGGATTTGGATGCATAGGGATTAAGAACTTAACATCTTTAAATTTCTCGAGAATTGATAAGATCCCCTTAGCTATATTCTTTAGCTTTTCTCCTCTATTTTCTCTTCTATGAACTGTTAAAAGAATATATCTAAAATTATTATTATCTTCTAATGATTTTAACTTGTGTATATTTTCGGAAACCATTAGTAAAGAATCAATTACTGTATTGCCAGTTAGAAAAACCTCTTTTTTTATCCCTGAATTTATTAAATTATTTTCACTTGTTTTAGTTGGAGCAAAATGTAAAGTTGCAAATTGAGAAATTATTCTTCTGTTAACTTCCTCTGGGAAAGGATCATAAATATTATCTGTCCTCAAACCAGCCTCTATATGGCCAACTGGAATTTTTTCATAAAAAGAGGATAAAGCTCCAGCAAAAGCTGTTGTTGTGTCCCCTTGGACTATAACTAAATTAGGACGATAATTTTTTAACTCCTTTTCTATACCTTGGATGGTCTTAATTGTAATGTAATTCAGGGATTGTTTCGAGGTCATTAAATTTAGATTAAGGTCAGCTTTTATATTGAAAATATCTAAAACTTGTTTAACTAATTCTTTATGTTGTCCTGTTAAAACTACTCTTACTTTAAATGAATTATTTGTTCTGAATTTTTTTATTAATGGTGAAAGTTTTATTGCTTCAGGTCTTGTCCCTATAATTACAGTGACTAAATATTTTGATGGTTGCATTTCTTAAATAGTTAGATTAATTGAAGTTTGATTTTCTTTGAAAAAAAGATACATTTAATTAATTTTTTAATTTTATAAAATCTTTTTTGCTAACAAAATCCTGAATAAACAATAAAGGATAAACTGTCAATGGATGGAAAAATATCCCCGAATTATGAGTACATAAAATTAGGAATAAAGTTGATATAGATATTGATCTTAAATCTAAAGACGGCTTTATTTTGCTTATTGAGGAATTAGTAGAATTTAAAAATAATATAGTCAATAAATAAAGTAAAAACATTATTCCAAAAATTCCTTGAGCTTGAAATATATCAATGAACATATTATGAGAGTAAGGTCTTGGAAGCCCTATGGTACCACCAAAATATTTGCTACCTCCACCAAATAAAATATTTTGAGGGTGATATATTAATGAGTCGAAATATTCAATAGAAAACCAGTTTAATCTTTTTAGAAGATCACCTTTTATATCTGTATTTTCGAAAGTTGCGTTATCATAAGATGATATTAAATTTTTATTGCCAGTTACAAAAAATATAATTGTTTTTGAAAATCTAAGTAATAATTTTGCTTGACTTAATAATATTACTACAATTAATGAAAAAACAGATAAATTAAAAAAGGGTATTTTAAGCTTTATAAGGCGATAATTAAGAGGTATTTTGTAAAAATCTGATGCAAAATTAGGATTCATTTTTGCAAAATATAAATAAGACCTAGAAAATAAAAAAGCAATAACACTAAGTAATAATCCTGATCTAGAAAGATTTGCACAAGCCGCAAAAAGTATAAAAGATTGATATATAAATAATTGTAAATTTGTTCTTATAAAGTCTATTTTTGTAAAGCAAAAAGTAGATATTAAAATTGAGAAGGCTACAGAAATGGAAAAAACATTTGTACTTCCAGATAGGGTGGAGTATCTAGGTAATCCCGCTCTTGTTGAAAATTGTTCTGAAAAAATATCTATTGGACCAGTTAAGTATTGAAGAAAAATAAATGCAGAAGCAATAAATGTTATGAGTAAATAGCATTTAACTACTTTATTTGAGTTGGAATCATCCTCTTTACAACCGTTTGCATAAAAGATAAAAATAATAAATAAGCCTATTCTTATTATCGATAAAATAATATGATCTGTATAAAACTCATTAAAGCTTGGGATTAAACCGATTAAAGTTATAATATAAAAAATTATTAAAAGTAATGATAATTTTGACTTAAAAATATTTTTATAGGTTTTTAATAATAATGGGAAACAGAAAAAAATAGCAATAGCCAATAGTAAATAATAAATTGTTCCTAATCCTCTTAACCCAGGAGAAAAAATCAGTAAAGGAAATAATAAATCTGAATATTTTTTAAATAAATTATTCATATTTAATAGAATCGGACAACATACCTAAAATGTTTGCATATTTGAAATATAATTCGTAAACGTAAAATTTGAAATTATTGAATGGATATTTTTTTTTGATCAAATACTCCAGAAATTTACCAGATTCTTTTAAAGTTGGTAAACAAAATTTGAATAATGGCAAAAATTTATAAAGAATATGTAATTTCATTTTTCTTCCATGATTAGGGTGTTTTTGCAAAAAATATTTATACCAGCTACCCATTAAAACTTGCTTTTTGAAGTATTTTTGATAACTATCAGATTCTTTATGAATTACATAAATATCGGCAATCCTAAGCTTTAAACCCTTATTTTCAGCCTCTATAAAATAACTAACATCTTCCCAACCATAACCAATAAATTTTTCATCAAAGTATAGATTATTATCAATAATGTCAGATCTTTTAACCCCAAAAGCCATTGAAGTAGCAAATCTTGGATTAATACCTTTTTCATTTGTAATATATTTTTTTACCGAATTTTCTTTACGTCTTCTGTAATAGAGATAGCTATTTCTTGGTTCCTCAAAATCTACTAAACATGAAGTAAGAACTTTATTATTTTTTTTAGAAATATCGAGAAATTTTTTCAAAAATCCATTTTTGGGTACTACGTCATCATCTAGAAAAATAATGTAATCAGCTTTTGCAAAATTAATTCCAAAATTCCTTTTTTTTGAGACAATATTTTTAGTTTGTAAAATAGTTAAAGATAAATAGGAATTTTTTTTAATGTATTTTTCAACATTTATCATAGCTGCATTTGTATTGCTATCAATAATTAAAACTTCAATAATCTTTTTGATTGATTTAATTTGATTATTTATTTCATTTAAAGTTTGAATAACTGTATCTACTTGGAAATAAAAAGGGATGATTATAGATAAATCTGGTTTTTTATACATTTTGAAATTATTTTTTTGCAAAATAATTAATATAAACTTTACCAAACTTTAGCAATGACTTTATAAAGAAAACAAAATTCAAAGTTAAAATTGAAATTTTAAGACTACTTATAAGTGAGAAAAAAGATTTCCTATAAGATTTCAGAAAAAAATATGAAACCATATTGCTGTAGTGAGCCCATAGGGGTAAATCATTAATTCTTTTGATCTTATAAATGTCAAAATATTTTTTTAAAAAATTTGAAATGTTTTTATTATTTTCTATATCTTGCTTATAGGAGGAATTTTGTAATTCTGAAATTCTATATCTAGAATTGAATTTTTTTATATAGAAGCACGATAAATTTGTTTGAATAATCAACTTTAACCATAGTTCATAGTCTTCCCAAGTTCTTATATAGGAAGACTCATTAAATCTCATTTTTTTTGTCTTATTATTTAAAGAATAACTTACAGTTGAGGTTGTAAAAATATTACCAAAATGTAATAAATCAAATATTTCATTATTTGTTGACACTTTTCGAGATGGAAGTTTCCTAATTATTTCTTTATTATCAGAAAAGGCATAACTTCGAGAGTATACTAAACCTTCGTTATTACTAAGAATTCTATAATCATCTTCTAATTTATTTTTATGCCAAATATCATCATCATCCAAAAAAGATACAGCTTTAGAGTTTGCTTGCTCTAAACCATAATTCCTTGAATAAGCAATTATGCCATAATTTTTTACGACACTAAATTTTATTCTATTATCTTCCTTCACAAGATCTTGAAGATATTCTAATGTTCCATCATTTGAAGTGTTATCAATTATATGTAAATTCCAGTCTTCGAAAATCTGTTTTCTTACAGATGTTATTGACTGCTTGAGATAATTAATCCTATTAAAAGTCGGCATTATAACTGTGAAAAAAACCATTTAAATAATTTAGGATATTTTTAAAATTAAATATATCTTATTTAGGTTAAATATTCCTTTGAAATATAAATATTAATTTAATTTAAGTTCTACTATTTACTCTTTTAAAATAAAAATACTTAAAAGAATTTCTGTAATCTTTAAATGAATTCAAATACCAATATAAATATTGGAGCGATAATCTTAGCTAGATCTGATTCGAAAAGATTGCCAGGAAAAGTCTTATTAAAAATAGATGGAAAAAATGAGATTTTTTCTCTTCTATATAAAAATTTAGAATCATTAAATATTTTTTCAAAAGTTATTATTGCTACTAGCAGAGATTTCTCTGATGATTCAATAATAGAAGCTTGTAAATTAAGAAAAATGGAATATTATCGTGGAGATAAAAATAATGTTTTGCAACGTTTTACCGAGACTGCATTAAGCAATAAGTTTGATTATGTATGTAGATTTAATGCAGATTCACCCTTCCTTTCAAAAGAATTAATTTTAAGAGGAATAAAAAAAATAAGAGAAAATAATTTTCATTTAATAACCAATACTATTAAGAGAAGTTATCCATATGGCATTACTTTTCAGTCATTTAGTACTAATTTTCTTGAATTGATTAGTCAAAAAGTTCAATTATCAGATGAGGAGAAAGAACATATTTCTCCAATATCTAAATATTTAAAGACTCATGAGATTGCACATTTAAAAAATAGATATTTAAATATGTCTAATCATAGAATGGTAATAGATAATAAGGAAGATTTAGAAAATATAAATAAATTAAACATTACTGAATCTTCAGAATTTTTTAAATGGAAATTCTATGCTAAGTTTGTTTAATATTTCTTATAATTTTGGCTAAATCTCTTATTCATATTACTCCTATCGGTAAAGGTTACAATATTGGTAATTTTGCTATTTCTATAGCTATAAGAAAATTACTTTTTAAAATATATAACGATTTAACAATAGTTACTTATCCAGCTCATGGTGCAACAGAATCTGGATTAAACAAAAAAATTATTTTTGAAGCAAATCAATGGTGTGATGGAATAATTGTTGGAGGAGGAAACTTATACGAAAATAATGAGCTTTTTATAGATTTTAATGCTTTGGAATCCCTACAAGTTCCTCTAGTTTTATTTAGCATTTCTTTAGGAAAGATATACTCCAAAAGTTCTCATTTAACTAGGAGAACTGATGTCATGCCTAATAATGATTTGAAAAATCTTCATAGATTCTCATCAAATTCACTGACTAGAGACATAGCAACACAATCTCATCTAGAATCAATTGGAATAGAAAATAGTATCTTAGGAGGTTGCCCAACTTTGGGGCTTAATGAATTTGTCAAAAAAGAAAATCTTCCTAGCTATGAAAATAAAAAATTTCTAATATCAATAAGAAATCCTGAATTGATGAATATCCCTCGAAGTCTGAAATCAAAAATGCCTTCAATAGTTAAAAATATTTGTACTCTTATTAAGAAAAAATATCAAGCAATCCCTTTATTGTTATGTCATGATCAGAGAGATATTGGTTTTGCAAGTTCTTTCGATGATGCAGAATTTTATTTTACCTCAGATGTCTATGAGTATTTGGGCCTATTAAATTCCTCTCAATTAGTAGTAAGCATGAGAATACATGCAACTCTACCATGTCTATCATATGGAGTTCCTGTAATTAATTTATCTTATGATGAAAGAGGTATAAGTTTATTAAAAACTATAGGTTTCTCATCTTGGGATATAAATCTTGTCGAAGAAGAATCTAATTTAGAAAATCTATTAATTGATCGAATGGAAAACTTAGATAGTCTAGAATCTCTAAGAAGAAGTTCTGTTATAATAAGGGGCAAATTATTAGATATTCAGTCTAATGTCCTCCAAGCATTTAGATAAGTTTTTTGTTATTGCAGAGGCAGCAGTTAATGGTTTTGGTTCAAATTATTTAAATAAAAAAACAATAGAGGCAGCTGCAAATGCTGGCTGCGATGCAATTAAATTTCAGCATATTGTAAACTCAGAAGTTTACGCACCTGGAAATTATAAATATGGAAATTATAAAATTGATGATGTAAGAAATTTAAGAGATCAAGGTAAATTGTCAGTAAAGCAGTTAAGTCATTTAGTTGCTTTTGGTAGAGAGCTAAATATTAAAGTATTTGCTACAGCCTTTGGATTAGATTCATTGAAAGAGATTCTAGATGCCGGAGTAAATATAATTAAGATTGCTTCAGCTGATCTTCAATATGAAGACTTAGTTAATGCCGCGATTGAAACAAATAAGGAAATCATATTATCTTCTGCAATGATAAGTTGTTTAGAACTTGCGAGAGTAATTAATATTTTGAATGAGAAAGAAAATAAAAAAATTTCTCTTTTACATTGTGTTGGTCAATATCCCCATGATATCAATGAAAGCCAAATTGGGGCTTTAAGGTTTATTAAAGAAAACTTTAAAGGAAAGTTTGGTTTTTCTGATCATACTTTAGGTAATGAATCGGCAATATCCGCTGCAACTTTAGGGGCAACAATGTTCGAGAAACACTTTACTTTATCAAAGAATTTAGGAGGCTTAGATGCTAAACATTCATTAGAGCCTAATCAAATGAAATCCTTTGTAAGTGCATTAAGAAAAATCAATGTAGCATTAAATTTTAAAGAAAGACAATTTACGAAAGAGGAATTACTGACCTCTGAAAGAGCATTAAGAGGATGTTACTACAAGGTTGATTTAAAAAAAGGAGAAAAATTAGATACTTCCCATATTATTGGTTTGAGACCTAATCAAGGAGTAGCTATAAAAGATAAGAAAAAATTAATATCAAAAGTAATTAAAAAAGATGTTAAAGCTCTGACGCCTATAGAAATGGAGGACTTAATTGATCAGAATTAGATTTTTTACTGAGGCAAGTTTTAATTCTGGATTAGGACATCTTATAAGGACTCTTACAGTTGCAAGACAATTCATTGAAGATGAAAGATTTCAAAATGAAAATATTAAGATATTAGTTAATGCAAAAATGGATATTGATAGATTTATTGTTGGATTAGAAAAAATTATAAATATATCTGATTCAGATCAGATTTTCATTGATGAAATACAGAAAAACAAAGATTGTATAAATATTTTTGATATTTTAACTTGTTCAGAAATATTTAAAAATCAATTTAGCTACTTAAAAAATTCGAAAAACATATCCCTTTCACCTGTAAGTGAAATAAATAATCAAATAGACCTTATAATAAGTAGAGGTTTTGTTCAAAACCATAAAAATATAAAACAAATTTTTGGTCTTGAGTATTCAGTTATTAGAAAAGATATCAAGAGAATTAATCCATCTGAATATGAAAAATTAACAAACGATCCTAGACAAAATATTGGAATAGCTATGGGAGGTTCAGATACAGAAAATTTCTCTAAAAAAATACTTCAAACTATTAAAAGTATTTCAATTCCTACAACTATTTGGCTGGCAATTGGTAGTGAATATAAGCATAATGTAAATGATCTATTTGTTGAAATAAAATCATCTAAATATGTTGATTTAGTTGTTGGGAGTGTATTTGATGATCTTTGGATTTTTTTGGAAAAATGTAAATTAGTTATACTGCAAGGTGGATTAACTACTACCGAGGCAGCATTTAGAGGTGTTCCAAGTATAAATATTCCAAGATTTAATAGCCAATCAATCGTAAATAAGAAATTATTTGATAATGAAGCAGCTTGGTTAATTGAGAAAGAAAAAATAGGAATAATTAATGTATATATAAAGAAATTAATTTCAAATGAATTAGCTTTAAGAAATGCTTCTTTAAGGGGCAAAGAATTAATTGATGGATATGGAGCAAGTAGAGTAAAACAAGAAATTTTGAAAATAAGCAGTAATGAGTAAAAAAATTAAAATTACTATTATTGACAAATTAGAAAATAATATATTAAAAAATATTTTTAGAGATTATTTTATTCAAGAATATAAAGAGGATTTAAGAAATATTAATTTTCATATTATCATTAAAATATTTATAAGATTAATTAAATTTATTCCAAAGCTCCAAAGATATAATTTGTTGAGGTTTAGTTTAATTAGAAATTATATTTTTTTAAAAAATTTGAAAACTGATGTTCTTGTTTCTTTTAAAGATAATAATCCTATTTTTACATTTATAAAAATTGTAGATCCAAATTTGACATCTATAGCAATTCAAAATGGACAAAGATTTTCCTTTAATAGTTCTTATAAATTTCATCTAGAAAAAAAAATACCTATTTTCTATGATATTTATTTTGCACATGGAAATTATATTAAAAATATATTTAACAAATATTCTGTAAGTTATCAAAGAATTTATAATATTGGATCTATAAGAGAAATTTTTTATAGATTTGAGAAATCAAATAAAACCATAAAAAGTTCCATTAGAGAATTTATTTGGATTTCAAATTGGAGATTAATTAAACAAAGAAAAAATGATGAATTACAGTCTAAATTAATTATTCAATTATCAAAGCTTGTAAGTTTGTTGAGGGAAAAGTCAAAAAATAATAAAATTGAACTGAAAATAATGATCTTACCAGTATGTAATAAATTAGGAAGATCTTTGCTTCAAAAAGAAAAAGATTTTTATCAAAATAAAATTAAAAATGTTAATTTTCTTGATCCAGAAATTGAGAATTATAAATTACTAAATTCAAATATTACTAATCCTAATCAAAGCTATTCTATTGAAAAGAAAAAAGGTCAATGTATTATGGGATGGACCTCTACACTTTGTAACGAATATAATTCAAGAGATTATAATGTATGGTCTTTGAAGTTATCAAAATCTGAACAATATAAAGTATTGCCTAACTATCGAACTATTTCCTATGAAGAAATTAAAAACAACAAAAAACCAGATTTCTTTTCATTCTTAGATGGGGCTGAAAATCCTTCGATGAACTACGAGGGTTGCTCAAGGGGAAGTGAGAGTAATCTAAGAAAAATCGTCAAAGATATTTTTGATGAAAGGTTTTAAAAAAATATAAATATTTTAAAAATTAATTGAATTTTTTAAATCTACAAATACAAATCATCAAAACATATTTTTAAACTTGTTAATGTAAAAATTAATTGATTATTTTGAGCATGCCCTTTGAAAAATAAATCAAAGTATTTTTTTATAAATTCATTATCGAAATAAGTATTGAAAACCTTATTTTCTCGATCGAATAAACTATAAATATATTCTTTTTCATTTAGAAGCATCTCTTGCAGAGGGAAGGTAAAACCTGTTTTTGGCCTATTAGTTATGAATTTTGGTAGATGACGTTTAGAAATTTCTCTTAGGATTCTTTTAGTTTTGAAAAAATTATATTTATATTTGATTGGAATTGAATTTGCATAACTTACTACATTATTTGATAAAAATGGAACTCTTATTTCTATTGAGGAAAACATACCCATCCTATCTGCATACCTCAAATTTAATGATCTTAAGTCGAATTTCAAATCTAAAGCTGCTATTTCTTCATGATTGAGATCTTTGTTTAGATTGATAAGACTTAATTCTTTATCAAGCGAGGAATCTTCATTTTTTTTTAAAATTTTTAAAATTAAACTTTCATCTATCCAAGTATAAAGTGCTTTAATAAATTTTTTTTTGCTTAAACCAAAAAGTGAAAATAATTTATTAAATCTCTTAATTTTTCTATATAAAAAGGGGATTTTTATAAATAAAAGAATTCTATTTAAGAGATTTATATTTATTCGAGGGAATCTTGAAATTAATTTATAAATTCCGATCACTTTATGTCTTCGATATCCAAAAAATATTTCATCGGCACCCTGTCCGCACAACATAACTTTGCAACCTAGAGATCTTGCTTTTTTGCTTAAATGATAAGTAGAGAGAGATGCAGGATCTGATAATCCCTCTATTACCATGTATGATAATACTTCTTCTAATCCTTTTATATTTATTGATGCAATTAATTCTATATGAGATTTGAATCCAAAATATTTTGATAATAGTTTTGCTTCTTTTTCGGACTCCTGAAAATCATTTGCGTTCATTAAAGGTTTCCAGGTTAAGGTAATTGCTGATGAAATTTTATATTTTATTCTATTTAGGTAATTAAATATTAGAGAAGAATCTATACCTGAACTCAAAAATAAACCTACCTTCTTATCGGATAATGTTTGTGAATTTACACTTTGTTTTATAAGTTCGTCAAGTATATTTTTGGATTTAATAAAATCCTCTCCTTTATAAACTTTTGAATTAAATGAATTATTAATCTTATAAGTGTTTAATATCTTACCTTTTAAATTGTAATTAAAAATAATTCCAGAATCTAAGTGCTTTATTTCATCAAAAAGTGTTAAAGGTTCAGCTATAAATGTAAGTGATAATAAATCGACTATGGCTTTGTTAGATGGTAAAGGTTTATCAAGAATATGAAATAAAGATCTAACATCAGATGAAAACAGTATCCCATCATTTTGAAATGAAAATAGTAAGGGTTTTATTCCTAGTGGATCTCTTGCTGCAAATATTTCTTCTTTACAAATATCATAGATTATAAATGCATATATTCCATCAATTTTGTTTATAAAATCTTTACCTTCTTTTCTAAATCCTTCTACAAGAATTTCAGTATCACAATTTGATCTTAATTCAAAATTATATTTATCTTTTAAATAAATTATTAATTCATTTGTATTATATATTTCGCCATTATAGACAATAATTAAATTTCCATCAGATGAGTACATCGGTTGGTTGCCAGCCAAACTTTCGTCTTGTATTGCGAGCCTTCTATGAAGTAATGAAATTTTATTTTTAATTACTATTGTTTCTCCTGAATCAGGTCCTCTAGAACTTAAAAAAGAATTAACAATTTTAAGCTTCTTTTTCTCACTAAAAGTTTTTGATGTACTTACGAAAATACCGCACATTTATAATTTGTTTCTAAATTTAAATAAGATAATAGCATTTAAATTTAAGCTTAAATTGGGATATAGTTATTATATTTACTAATTAAATTAAAATAACTAAATGAATTTTAATATCTCATGTTATACAAATAAGGTTGTGATAATTACGGGGCATACAGGTTTTAAGGGAGCTTGGTTATCTCTCTGGTTAAAAGAGCTAGGTGCGAAAATTATAGGAATTTCTAAAGGTGTAGTTCACAATAAAGGACTTTACGTTGATATGGCAAAAAAAAATTACTTCTGTAAGGAATATTTCTTTGATATTCAAAATTCAGATAGATTGACAAGCATTATTGAAGGAGAAAAGGCAGATTTTATTTTTCATTTGGCAGCACAACCAATCGTTTCTGAATCTTTCAAAAATCCTAAGGAGACTTTTCTTACTAATGCAATTGGCACATTAAATATACTCGAATCTGTTAAAAATGTTAAAAAGAAAACCTGTTTAATTATTATCACTAGTGATAAATGTTATGAAAATATTGAAACCATTTATGGATATAGAGAAATTGATGCAATGGGTGGAAAGGACCCTTATAGCGCCTCTAAAGGATGTGCGGAATTAATAGCTAATTCTTATTTGAGAAGTATATATAACAATAATAATTTGGTTTCAATTGCAACAGCTAGGGCTGGAAATGTTATTGGCGGCGGTGATTGGTCAAAAAGTAGATTAATTCCTGATGCAGTCAAAGCATGGGAGTCTAAAAAGGAATTAGTTATTAGAAGTCCTAAATCTACCAGACCTTGGCAACATGTCTTGGAGCCAATTAGTGGTTATATTTTATTGGGTAAATATATTTATTCCAAAAAAATTAAATGTTCAGAATTATCAGAAGCTTCTTTTAATTTCGGCCCAGATTCTTCTGATATTAAAAGCGTTGAAACGGTAATAGATTTGTTTTCAGTTTATTGGGAAAATTCATCAATAAGGATCGAACCTGATTTTAATATAAATGAATCAGGATTATTAAATCTTTCTTATGATAAAGCTTGCAATATATTAAATTGGTCTCCTAGCTTAGGAATATTAAAAGCATTAGAATTCACTGCGAACTGGTATATTAGTCAATCAAAGGGATTAGATATGATAGATTTATCTAAGAAACAAATTAAAGATTTTTGTAAATTAAATGGATAATCCCTCTCTATTTAAATATCCAATAATAAATAAAAATGCTGGTAATATTCATAAATTAATGAACTTTAATGATCATCCCAATCATTTAAAAGGTGATTTGTATCTTTCTCAAATTAAATTTAACGAAATAAAAGCTTGGATGATGCATACAAAATTTGAAAGTATTTTTGTTGTTGTTGCTGGAATAGTTAAAATAAAGTGTATGGATATATGTAAAAAAATAATATTTAATGAAGATCTATCTATAGAAAATGGAGCATATTTAAAAGTTCCTCCTAATACTTGGTATGGATTTCAAGGATTGTCTAAAACCAATTCATCTATACTTGTACTATTAGATGATTTGCATAATGATAATGAAGTAATAAAAAGGTCCACTATCTTATCAAGTTGGGTTAAGTGAAAGTTGTAATTCTAGCTGGTGGATATGGTACTCGTTTATCTGAATATACCGCCAATATTCCAAAGCCAATGTTAGAGATTGGAGGCATTCCAATGATTGAACATATTATGAATCATTATGACTATTATGGGTTTCGTGAATTTATAATTTGTCTTGGATATAAACAAAATATAATCAAAAACTATTTTTTTAACTTTAATTACTCAACTAATGACATTTGCATTAATACAAAAGACAATAGAGTAAATTTTATTGATAAGCCTAAAAAAGAATGGGAAATAAACTTAATTGATACAGGTATAGATACAAAAACTGGGGGGAGATTAAAAAGAATAAAGAAGTTTTTAAAAAATGAAACTTTTTTAATGACTTATGGGGATGGTCTCTCAAACATTAATATTAAAAACATTATAAATTTTCACAAAAAAGAAAAAAAATCATTAACTATGAGTGCAGTAAGACCTCAAGCAAGATTTGGGGAATTAGAGATTGAGAATGGATCTATAAAGAGTTTTCAAGAGAAGCCACAATTGAAGCAAGGCAGAATTAATGGTGGTTTTTTTGTGGTTGAGCCTAGTTTCATAGAATATATCGATGGAGATGAGGATATGTTAGAGAAAAAACCTATGCAAAAAGCTATTAATAATAATGATGTTGCTGCTTATGAGACAGATGAGTTTTGGCGATGCGTTGATTCAAAAAGGGATCTTGAATATGTTCAAGCTCTTTGGGAAAAAGGCCAAGCAAAATGGGTTTCTTGATTTTTGGGGCATCAGGATTTCTAGGCAGTAGAATTACTGATTGGCTTGAAAAGAAAAATGAGAGTATTACTTTAGGTACAAATTCTCCATTTATTAAAAAATATAAATGTATAAGAAATTATTTAAATCTAGATGATGCTCAACTTGAAAAAATAATTAGAAATTTCCATACGATTTATGATGCGTCGGGAATAGGAATAAATCAGGATAAATATTCACTGAATGATTATCTAGAAAAGAATGCTATTTGGCCTAGTCGATTAGCGAAAGTATGTATTAAATCAAATACTAGATTAATTTGGTTATCTACTATTCACTGTGAGAAATATGAAGAAAATTCAAATGATTACGATAAATATAGTTTATCAAAATTGATTGGTGAACAATTAATAAAAACAAATCCAGACTGGAAAAAATATATTTTAATAATAAGATTGGGAAATATAATTGGAGCACCAGGTAAATTATATAGAGGAAAATCAAGTTTATTTGTAATGGATATAGCCTCAAATTTAGTTAAAAATAATCGAGCTATAATTAAAAGTAATACTGATTTGGAAATCAATACTACAAGTTTAAATAGCTTCTTAAATTATATAAATCAAATAAATTATGGACAAAAAAAGTTTTGCTCCTTGTCTAAATTTAAACTTACAGATTTGGCAAATTGTGTTAAAAATAATTATGAATCCATAACTAATAGGAATTCAAATATTTATTTTAAGGGGCAAATACTTAATTCCAAAAAAGACTTAGAAATTCCTGAAAAAACTAATGCAGATATAAGAGAACTTATAAGGTTCTACCTTACTAAAGAATTGATTTAATTTTAAGATAGTTTTATTAAAGAAATTATTAAATATTTCAAATGATGGCTTTAATAAGCCATTTGGGAGAGGTTTTTTTCAATGTAGTTATCGTATTTATTATGGTCAATATTTATTGAAATTAAATCAAAATTCGATATTTTATTTATATCTAATAATTGCAATCCTAATTCTCTTTTCAATGCTTTAATAAGATATGAATTAAGTATTAAATTTTTATAGATCTTTGATATAGATTTAATATCCCTGGATTATGAGTTATGTGTATTATCGTACTATCTTTTAACATTCTATGAATATTCTCTAATATTTCTTTTTCCATTTTCTTATCTAAACTGGATGTTGATTCATCAAGAATAAGAATTTGCTTTTTCTTTAAAATAGCTCTAGCTATCGCAATCCTTTGTTTCTGGCCACCGCTTATTGATTGACCTCTAAATCCCAATATAGATTTTGAACCACCTGACTTTGAATTAATGAAATCTTCTAAAGAACAACTTTGAATAACTTTATTAAAGAAATGAGTGGATATTTTTGAATTTGAATCTAATAAAATATTTTCCTTTATTGACCTATTTAATATTTGAACTTGTTGGGGAACATATGAAATTAAGTTTCTAAAATCTTTTAAGCTTTTGTGACTTAAATTAATATCTTTACCATCGATTAAAATTTCACCATTTTGGGGTTTTAATAGACCTGAAATTAATTTTATAAGGGTTGATTTGCCGGTCCCAGATTCTCCATAAATAGCAATCTTATCTCCATTTTTGATAGTTAAAGAGAAATCTTTATAAACTTTAAATTCTTCTCCTTTTTCAGAAAAGTAAGAATATGAAATGTTATTTAACTTAATTGTTTCCCATTTATAATTATATTTTGATTGAATTCCCTCATCTTTTTTTGTTCTAAAGTTTAACGGATAATTTTTTTTCAATTTTCTGAGTGCTTTATTTACTTCTATTAATGAATCTCCTTGTGCATTTAAACTTGACCAACCATAAAATATTTGTTGGATATTAGGTAAGATTTTTTGTAATGCAAAAGCAAATGCTCCTATTGATGAAATTGGGATATATAAATTTTTTTGAGAAAAAGATAAATATATTACTAGGATCCCTACGGACAAAGTTAAGCCTTCAAGCAAATATCTTGGCATTAATGCAAGATATTGTGAATCCGCATTAGCCTTTTTACCTTTTAAATCAACTTCTTTGAAATCTTTTATGAAAGGTATAGAATTCAATCCTAAATTTATTTCTGTACGTAAAACGGAAACTTCTTGAATAGACTTCACGCAATATCTATTTACCTCTAGTGATGTTTTACTGTTTATTCTCAGTCTTTTTTTTATTAAGTTGCCTGTGATTGAATAAAAGCCAAGTAATAGTAATGCACTGAAAAAAACTAAATTGAAACTTTCTCTAAAAATGGAAAAAGAAATAAATATACTAATAAATATTGCTGATATTGTTTGTAGGAAAATATTTATCAAGCCAGATGCTCTTGTTACTTGCCATGTTATCAAATCAATATCGTTACTTTCTTTATCATTTAAGCTTAATTCGTAATCTCTTTCTGCAAGTTCTTTAAATATTTCTCCTGAAAGATAATTACCAGTAATAGCTGAAATATTTAAATTAAATTTAATTATTATTAATCTTAATAATGCAGATGTTAATATAAAAGATATAAGTAAAATAACATTTTGCGAAAGATTATTGATAAATTCAAGATCCTTTAGGGTTTCTAATTGATCCAAAATAATTTTAATAAATCTAATGCTAAGAGCTTCTAGAATACCCGCGATTATAACTAATATAACTGATGAAACTAGATTTATTCTATATCTATAAGGTAGATAGTTTATTATATAAAAAAATGATTTAATTCTTGAAATATTACTTACATTAGTATCATCTATATTTAGTTTCAATTTGAATATAAAATGTTCTTTAATAATCTAACATGATATTCAGAAATATAAAATTGCATTAAATAAAAATTACACGCAAATCTGATATAATTTTGAATATTAATAAAATATGAAAGTCAATAAATATCAAATTTGTAAAAGGTGCGTAATGGATACTTCTGATCCTTCGATTCAATTTACAGAAGAAGGTATTTGTGATAGTTGCATTCAGTTTGAATCGGTTACAAAACAATACTGGCAAGAGAAAAAAAAGAATAAGGAAGAATTTAGAAAAATTATAGATCGAATAAAGTCAAATAAAAGAAAAAAATATGATTGTATTTTAGGACTTAGTGGCGGAATCGATAGCTCATATATGCTTCATTATGCTGTCACAAAGTTAAAACTAAGGCCATTAGTTTTTCACGTAGATGGAGGATGGAATTCAGATATAAGTGTTTCAAATATTAAATTCTTAATATCAAAATTAAATCTAGATTTATTCACTGAGGTAATAAATTGGGAAGAAATGAGAAAGTTTCAATTAGCCTTTTTTAAGGCTGGTGTACCCCATATAGATATTCCACAAGATCATGCCTTTATTTCAACTCTTTATAATTTTGCGAATAAAAATGGAATTAAATGGATCTTGAATGGTGGGAATATAAGTACTGAATGTATAAGGAATCCTTTGAAATTTTTTTATTATGGTACCGACATAAAACATTTAAATTTTATTAGGAAAAATTTTGGAGCATATCATATGCCGACTTATCCCTTTAGTTCAATTTTGAGACATAAATTATGGCTAAGATACATAAAAAGGGTCAGGGTTTTAAAAGTTTTAGATTACGTAGAATATAACAAGAGTGATGCTCTTGATGAATTGGTCAAAATATATGGATGGAAACCTTATCCAAGAAAACATTTTGAATCAAGATTTACTAGATATTTTGAAGGATATTGGTTGCCTAAAAGATTTGGATTTGATACCAGAAGAGTACAATTTTCAAGTCTTATTTGTACAAATCAGTTGTCTAGGGAGGAAGCTTTGGAAAAACTTAAAGTACCCGAGTTTTCTGAAGAGGATGCTATTTCTGAGACTAGATATGTTGCCAATAAATTAAAAATCACATATGAAGAATTGATTAATTATCGAGATATGAAAAAAAAATACTACTATGACTACCCTCATTCCTTAACTTTATTCCAACTTGGTGCAAAATTTATGCAAAAATTTGGACTCGAAGCAGGGATCAAAAGATAATTAAAAAAATGATTGGAATTATTAATTATGGACTTGGTAATGTATCTGCATTTAAATATGCTTTTGAGAAATTAAATTGCAAAACAAAAATAATTAATAATAAAAGTGATTTTAATTCGTGTACACACATAATTTTACCTGGTGTAGGTTCATTTGATTACGCTATTAAATTGATCAATAAATCAGGATTGGTTGGAAATCTTTATGAAAATGTAATGATTGATAAAAAGCCGTTATTGAGCGTTTGTATCGGAATGCAAATGCTTTTTGAAAGTAGTGAGGAAGGTAATTCAAAGGGCTTAGGTTGGATTAAAGGAAAAGTAAAAAAATTTGATAAAGATTTAAATTTAGATTTACCTCATATGGGATGGAACTCAATAACCTTAAGATCCATAAAAGATGAATTTAGTAAAAGTTTAAACAAGAGAGAGTTTTATTTTTTGCATTCCTACCACTGTGTACCTAATGATAAAGAACTAATAATATCAACTGCATTTTACGGAGAAGATTTTTGTTCATGTGTTAAAAAAGAGAATATAATAGGATGCCAGTTTCATCCCGAAAAGAGTCATGATGCTGGTCTAGATATTTTTTCTGAGTTTATAAGAATTTAAAATGCTAAGGTCAAGATTATCAGTTTGCCTACTTATTAATGATGGTGCTTTAGTCAAATCAACAATGTTTAAAAATTATAAATATGTTGGGGATCCACTTAATGCCGTTAGAATTTTCAATGAATTAAATGTAGATGAAATTATTGTTTTAGATATTGGGGCTACAAAAAATAATAAAGAGCCTGATTTTGATTTGATATCTAATATTTCTTCTCAATGTCGGATGCCTCTATGTTACGGGGGGGGAATTAAAGATATAAATACCATTATGAAATTAATTAGTCTTGGAATTGAGAAGGTGGCTATCGGGAGTTCATCCTTTATTTCACCTAATTTGATTAGAGAGGCCTCAGATGTAATTGGATCTCAAAGTGTTGTTGCCGTGCTTGATGTTGCCAGAACAGGTTTTACTAAAAGATTAACTTGCAAATATTTAAATGGTAAAAAAGATTCTAGAAAAGATCCTTTGGAAGCTGCTCAACTTTTTACTTCTTTAGGGGCTGGGGAAATACTTCTGCAATCAATTGATAATGACGGAACTTTGAACGGCTATGACAAAAGTATTATCGAAATTGTAAAAAAACAATTAAATTACCCAGTAACAGTTTTGGGAGGTGCATCTTCATATGAAAATATTAAAGAAATTTCTGAGACATATGGACCTTTAGGAGTATCTGCAGGTTCAATTTTTGTTTTTCAGGGAATTCATAAAGCAGTTTTAATAAATTACCCTTCTAAAAAAGAAAAAATTCTAATGACAAATCATTTTAATTCGAAAATAAAATGAAGCAAGTATTTCAATCTCTATCAACTGGTGAAATTTCTTTGATAGAAAAACCTTTGCCATCGCCTAAAAAAGGTCAAGTTCTTATTAAGTCTTCATTATCATTATTATCGGCAGGTACTGAAAGAAGTTTAGTTGATTTTGGGAAATCAAATCTTATACAAAAGGCTTTAAAACAGCCTGATAAAGTTAAAGAGGTAATTGACAAAACTAGAACAGATGGGTTAATAAGTACTTTTAATTCTGTTCAATCTAAATTAGATGAGCCACTTCCATTGGGATATTGTAATGTTGGTACCATTATTAAATTGGGAGAGGGAGTAAAAAAACTAAAAGTAGGACAAAGAGTAGTTTCTAATGGATATCATGCTGAAGTTGTTTCTGTATCAGAAAACTTGTGTGCTGTTTTATCTGATGATATTAAAGATTCTCAAGCAGTGTTTACAGTTTTAGGTTCAATCGGATTACAAGGTATAAGACTACTAAATCCAACTTTTGGAGAAACTATTTTAGTAAGTGGCCTAGGTATTATTGGAATTCTTTCTGCACAAATACTCAAAGCTAATGGATGTAGGGTAATTGCATTAGATCCAGATAAGCAAAAATGCAAACTTGCGCAGGATTTAGGGATAGATTGTCTAAATTTAAATGAAAATTCTGATCCTGAAAAATGGTGTCAAAACATCACTAATAATGTAGGTGTGGATGGGGTTTTAATAACAGCAAGTACAAAGTCTTCAGATCCTATAGATTTAGCAGCAAAAGTTTCAAGAATTAGAGGGAGAATTGTACTCGTGGGAGTGACGGGGTTAGAAATAAGAAGAGACTTGTTTTATAAGAAAGAATTAACTTTTCAAATTAGTTGTTCATATGGTCCTGGAAGATATGATCCTAATTATGAAGAATTGGGTAATGATTACCCTATTGGGTTTGTAAGATGGACTCAACAAAGGAATTTTGAGGCTGTTATAAACTCCTTCTCAACTGGAATGTTAAAAACAGAAAATTTAATTTCTAATTATTTTGAGCTAGATCAAGTAAAAAAGGCATATAAATACTTATTAGAAAATTATTCAAGTTTAGGAATTATTTTGAAATATCCAGAAAAGTGTAATATTGAGACAAATATAGATTTGAATAATAATAATAATTTTAAAAAATTAAATACAAAAAAACCAGTGGTTAGTTTTATTGGCGCTGGCAATTATGCTCAAAAAGTTCTTATCCCATCTTTTTTTAAAGCAAATGCAAAATTAAATATTATTTCGTCTCAAAATGGCACTGGCCCTGTTTTTGTTGGCAGAAAATATGGTTTTCAAAAAGCTACTACGATTCAAGATGAAGTCTTTAAAGATAAAATTACTAACTCTATTGTTATAGCAACAAGGCATGATAGCCATGCGAAATATGTTCTAGAAGCCCTTAAAAATGGAAAAAATGTATTTGTTGAAAAGCCTCTATGTCTTAGTAATAGAGAATTAAGTGATATTTATAATTTTATAAATGATCAGCAGAATGATAGCCCCCTTTTAATGGTTGGTTTTAACAGAAGGTTCTCTCCTTTAGTTCAAGAATTGGACAAATATCTAAAAAATATTAGAGATCCAAAGGTATATATTTATACGTGTAATGCAGGATATATTGAAAAAAACCATTGGACACAAAATGCTATATCCGGTGGAGGAAGATTAATAGGAGAAGCATGTCATTTTTTGGATTTAGTTAGGTTTTTAGAGAAAAGTAAGATAGAAAAAATATCAATAACAAATATAGAAGAATCAAAAACTTTACCAGATACTTTTACAATACAAATTTTGTTTAGAAGCGGTTCAATAGCGACTATTCATTATTTATCAAATGGAGCAAAAAGTTTCCCCAAAGAGAGATTAGAAGTTTTTGTAGGCCAAAAAATATTTTGTTTGGATAACTTTAGAAGCTTAAAGGCATGGGGAGTAAAAGGTTTTAAAACTAAAAGAAGTTTTTCTCAAGATAAAGGTCAACTTAATTGTGTCAAGAAGTTTTTATTTACGATTGAAAATGGAGGCTTGCCTCCAATTCCGTATAATGAATTATTTGAAATACATAAATTGTTGTTGGATAACCTTTAGTTATGAGTAATTGTTGCGTGGTTGGTCTAGGATATATTGGATTACCAACTGCGGCTTTAATTGCAAAATCAAATAAGTTTGTTTTAGGTGTGGATACTAATAAGAATGTTGTAGATACTATTAACAAAGGAGAGGTTCATTTCTTTGAACCCGGTTTAAAGAATCTTGTAAAAGAAAATATAAGAGCTAAGAAACTTAGGGCGTCTTTAACTCCGTCTTATTCAGATGTATTTGTTATTGCGGTTCCAACTCCATTCAAACAAAAAGCAGGAGAAATTCCTCAACCTGATATTCAATTTGTTTTATCTGCTGCAAGATCAATTTGTCCATATTTACAAGATAATAATTTAATAATTATTGAATCAACTTCACCTGTTGGCACCACGGAAAGAGTGAAAGAGGAAATTGAGAAATTCGCATCATGTAATACTGATAAGATACATATTTGTTATTGCCCAGAGAGAGTTATCCCTGGCAATATTATTAATGAACTTGTTCTTAATAATAGAGTTATTGGAGGCATTAAAAGTAATGATGCAAAGATTGCTAAAATATTCTATGAATCATTTTGTGAAGGAAAAATACAATTAACAGATGTCAGAACAGCGGAACTTGTAAAACTAACTGAAAATACTTTTAGAGACGTTAATATTGCTTTGGCAAATGAACTATCAATGATTTGTGATTATTTAGATATTAATGTTTATGAACTTATTCATTTATCAAATCAGCACCCAAGAGTAAATATTCTTAATCCAGGCTGCGGAGTTGGTGGGCATTGCATAGCTATTGATCCATGGTTCATAGCATCAGCTTGTCCAGAGGCAAGCCAACTTATTCAGGTTGCTAGGAAAGTTAATAATCATAAAGCTGAATGGGTTACAAATAAAATAATAGAGGAGTCTACTATTTTACAAAATAAAATTGGAAGGATCCCTAAAATAGGATGTCTAGGGTTAACTTTTAAACCTGATGTTGATGATGTAAGAGAATCACCGGCAATTAAGATAGCAGAGAATTTAATATCACTCGAAGCTGAATTATTAGTATGCGAGCCAAACCTTATGGATTTTGATATTTTTGAACTTAAATCTTTAAATTATGTTCTCAAAAATTCAGATATGATAGTAATTCTTGTTTCTCATAAAGAATTTCGGGAGCTAGACTTTGCTAATAAAATAGTTTTTGATTTTTGCGGTAATAATTCTTCGTTTTGAAACGTTTAATAATTACCCTAAAAGATATTGGAATTTTCAGGATTTACTTAAGATTAAAGTACGAAATATCAGCTAAATTTGATTCTTTATTTCCACTTTTTTGGAAATTCTGCAATAAAGATGCGTTTTTAGAATCTAGTTGGTTGGATTTGATGTCAGAATTGAGTAATCATAAGTTAAATAATCTTGAAAAAAAGGATTTAAAAGAAAATATAAATTCAATTAAATTTAATTTCTTAAATAAATCTGAAGAGATTAATTTCCCCATTAATTGGAATAATAAAAACTGGATAAGGTTATGGAAATTCAATTTACATTATTTTGATTGGGCTCGTAATGCTATAGATGTTTCTCTTCAAAATAATGCAATAGAAAAAGAAGTATTTTTTCTTGATTACTTAATTGATCAATGGATTGAAGGAAATCCTCTTGGAGTTGGAGATGGTTGGCATAGTTATACACTTTCATTAAGGATAAGAAACTGGATATTTATTTTTCGTACTTTTCCAAATATTGTTAGCCAAAAAAGATTAAATTCTCTTTGGATTCAAATTTGTTGGTTATATAAGCATCCTGAAATATGTCATGGCGGTAATCATTGGATAGAAAATTTAACAGCCCTTATTATAGGTAGTCTGCAATTTAAAAATATTGTGGCTGATCAAATTTATCTAAAATCATTAAAGCTTTTAAGAAATGCATTAGGAGAACAAATTTTAGATGATGGCGGCCATGAAGAAAGAAGTGCTGCATACCATATTTTGATTCTTGATCGCTTAGTTGAAGTGGGTTGGGTTATTCAAAGTGTTAGAAAAGAAAGACCATTATGGCTTAGTAAATATATAGAGAAAATGACGAATTGGATAATTTTAATTGAATTAGATGATTTCAAAATTCCCTTATTTAATGATAGCCCTATTGATATATGTCCAAAAATTAATGTAACCAAACAATTTTCTATATCCTATCTAGAGAATAAGGAAAACTCTTTGTTTGGGATAAGAAAATTATTAAGTACTATATCCAGAAAGTTTGATAATTCATCCGCTTCTAATAATAAATATCTAGAAAAAAAACCCTCTGAATTTACTTGTTTACCTGATACAGGTTGGTCGATAATCAGACTAGAACATGGTTGGGAATTAATTTTTAAATGTGGGAAAGGTTCCCCTAGCCATCTTCCGGCACATTCTCACTCTGACCTTTTAAGTTTTGATTTATTTAAAAATGGTACTCCAATAATTGCTGAAGCAGGGACTAGTTATTACGGCAATTCAAGATTAAGATCCTTTGAAAGGTCTAGTGGAGCGCATAATGTTTTACGACTTTCTAAATTTGATTTTTCCCAAAATAAACAATCTAAATGGATTGAGCCTATTGATGTATGGGGAAATTTTCGCGCAGGCAGAAAAGCTAAAATCTTATCAAGATCTTATCAAAAACTCAATAAAAATAATTATATTCTTTTTGGTTCGCATGATGGATTTAAAAAGATTGGGGCTTTCTATGAAAGGAATATAAATTTATTAGTTAGTAAAAAAGGAGATCTCCAAATTTCTGTAAAAGAGGTTATTACATGCAAAAAGACCTTGATTGGCAATCAAGTATTTAATCTAGGACCTTCAATAAATCCTACTTTTTTTAAAATAAATATATATTCATCTGATTTAATTAAAAATATATATTCTTTTTGGAAGGATTCACATTTTGCAGTAAGGTTTGGAAAAACTGTTCCAAGAAAAACTTTTATTTCATCTTTTGTTTTGCCAAAAGGGCATCATGAATTTGAGATAAAAATTTTTATTCCAAATAAAAAATTCTAATAATGCCAAGGATCTGGATTGTAAATCAACATGCTAATACTACAGAGATGCCTGGTCATACTAGGCAATATGAAATTGCGGAAGGTCTTTATAAAAGAGGTTGGAAAATTGATATTTTCTCATCAGATTTTAATTTATCTAAAAGACAATTTTACTATTTAAAAAGTTTAGAACTAAGTAGATCTCAAGTAATTTCAGGAATGAATTGGCATTGGCTTAAGGTATTCCCCTATAAGAAAAATAACTGGAAAAGATATATCAATATTTTTAGTTTCTCAATGCATGTATTTTTTAGATTAATAATAGATAGTTTTCGTTACTCTATTCATCAAAATTCACCTCAAGTTATACTCGCTAGTTCACCTCAATTACCTGCAGCATTTATAAGCCTTCTTGCAGCAAAACTTTTTAAAAAACCTTTTATTTTAGAAGTGCGAGATTTATATCCACAAGTTTTAATTGATCAAGGTGGGAGAAAATCATCGAGTTTTTTTATAAAATTCTTCACTATTATGGAAAAATTTTTATACAGAAATTCCTCTCATATAATAGTGCTTGCTAAAGGGAGTAAAAAATATGTTAGAAAGAAAGGAGGCTTAAATATTAGTTGGTTACCCAATGGACCTGATTTGAACAAATTCAAATGTGAAAAAAATAAAATAGAACCAGAAAAATTTACCTTTTCAGACCCCTTTAAAATTTATTACACTGGAGCACATGGAGATGCTAATTCTCTACACACAGTTATTGATGCGGCTAGGTTATTGGAAAAATTTCCAATACTCTTAATTCTTGTAGGCGATGGGCCTGAAAAAAATAATCTTATTAAATATTCAAAAGGATTAAGTAATGTAATTTTTAAAGATTCATTGCCAAAGAAAAAAATGCCTCATTTATTAAATGATGCAAACGCAATTTTAATTTGTCTTAAAAATGTTCAACTTTTTCGATATGGTGTTTCCCCTAATAAACTTTATGATGCATATGCGCTTGCTAAGCCTGTAATTACTAATGTACCTGGAGATATTAATAATGAAGTAGAATCTAATTACTTGGGAGTTACTGCTAAACCTGAAGATCCAAAAGATTTAGCCCTTGCAATAAAAAATTTATTTATGAAAACCCCTGAAGAAAGAGAAAAAATTTCACAAAATGGCAGAAAAATTGCTGAAAAGATATACTCAAGAGAAAAAATTATAAATAGATATGACCAAATTCTGAAAAAAATAATTGAATGATTAGTGAAGAAAAATTTAATTTAAAGCCCATAATAATTACTGGAGCAAATGGCTTCACAGGAAGATTTGTTTGTAAGGAGCTCATAAAAAGAAATATTCGTTTTTTAGCATTGTTGAGACCAAAAACTGGGATTGACTGGTTCAAGAGGCATTCAATTGAAGTGATCTTCGCAGACCTAAATGACTTTGATCAACTTTGCTCGGTTTTGCCTAAAGGTAAAGCATTAGTGAATGTTGCATCAATTGGTTTTGGTGCAGCTCCAAAAATAGTAAGTGCTTGTGAGAAGATAGGAATAAAAAGAGTTGTATTTGTTAGTACAACTGCAATTTTTACTAAGCTAAATTCAAAATCGAAATCTATTCGTCTTAATGCTGAAAATTCTATAGTCAAAAGCAAACTAGACTATACAATTTTGAGACCTACTATGATTTATGGATCTAATAAAGATAGAAATTTAATTAGATTAATTCAGTGGATTAGAAAATACCCATTTATTCCTATTTTCAATAGGGGATCTGCTTTGCAACAACCAGTTTATGTTGGCGATGTTGCATGGGCAGTTGTTTCTTCTCTTCTAAATCCAAACGCTATAAATAAGATATTTAATATATCAGGATCACATCCTGTTAGTTTTAACGAAATGATAAATATTATTTCAAAAAAAATGAATAAAAGAGTTTTGAAGATTTCAGTGAATTCTAAATTTGCAATTTTTTTTATAAAAATATTGAATGCACTTAATATTAAATTACCAATTTCTGAAGAGCAAATAAATAGAGTTATAGAAAATAAATCATTCACTAATGATATTGCGAAAGAAATTATAAATTATGAACCTCTATCATTTGAAGAAGGAATTAGTAAGGAAATTAAAGAATATTTAAAGTAAAAAAATAAATAATAAAATTATGAATCCATATATTGCCTCTTTAGTCTCCTTAACAATTACTTTTTTTTTCTTAAAAAGAAGTATACCTTATTTTAAAAAATATTTAGTTGATAAACCAAATAAGAGAAGTTCTCACAATAAGCCAAAACCAAGTGGAGGAGGAATTATATTTGTTTTTATAGGAAGCTTTTTTTGCTTTTTAAGTGGAAATAATATTCCTTTATATTGTATCCCACTCTCAATAATAGGGCTTGCCGATGATTTTTATGATTTACCCGCTTTTTTAAGATACTTAGCACAATTAATAACTGCATTATTGTTAATTTTTATCGTTATTAGAAGTGGTTTTATAGGGTTAAATCTCCATTTTTGGACTTATATTTTCTTGTATGTTTTTGGAATAATATGTACCACGGCAATTATTAATTTTACAAATTTCATGGATGGAATTGATGGATTACTAGCGGGTTGTTTTTCTATAATTTTATTAAGTGCTTCTAATATTATTGATATTTCATTTTTACCTTTAGCAGGATCAGTTATGGGATTTTTAATTCTTAATTGGTATCCTTCAAAATTATTTATGGGGGATACTGGAAGTACTTTCTTAGGTGCTTTATTAGCAGGATTGATTTTAAAAAGTGGAAATCTTGGAGATGCAATAGCAATTTTAACTATTTCATCTCCTCTATTAGTTGATTCTGGTGTATGCGTAATAAGAAGATTTTGTTTCGGTCAAAATATTTTTAAAGCTCATAAATTACACCTTTATCAAAGGCTCGTGCAATCTGGTTGGTCACATGCAAAAGTATCAATTTTGTACATTTCTGGTACAGCTCTCTGTTCTATAATTTACTTTAAATTGGGGTTAAGGCTATTGCTATTATTTTCTTTAGTATTATTAATAATTGGAATATATTTAGATCTTTACATAGCAGTTCCATTTAAACTTAAAAATGAAAGAAATTAAAAAGATTTTATTTGCCTTGTAAGATTTTAAATTATGTTTAGAATCAAAAAATTTATTTATGACCTTTCATCAATAAGTCATAAGTCTAGGAAAATTATACTTATATTAATAGATTCACTATGCATTTTATTTTCATTTAATATTTCCTTATTTTTTAGTACAAATCTATTAATTTCAACCAATCAAATAACTTACTCTATAACTCTTATATTCATTTCTGTACCTATTTATTATTTCACAGGTCAATATAAGGGCCTTAGCAGATATTTAGGAAGTTCTGAGTTATATAAAATAGTTGGAAGAAACTTTTTAATATCATTAATAATATACATTTTATTTAATTTTTTCTTTGAATCAAAAATTTCCATAAGTCTTGCATTTCTTTTTTGGGTAATGCTCTGTGTAAGCACAGGTTCATCGAAATTTATTTTAAGAGATATTCTTAAAATAATTAAAAGCAAAAACAAAAATAGAGATAAAGTCATGATTTATGGTGCTGGTTCGGCAGGGATACAATTGGCTTCTGCAATTTTATTAGAAGATGATCTTAAAATCGTAGGTTTTATAGATGATAATCCTGAGTTGTGGGGAAGAACTTTGATGAATTTAAATATTTATTCACCGAATATATTAGATAAGAAAAATAAAAAATTTGATAAAATATTGTTTGCTATTTCTGCAATAAAAAGAGATAGAAAAAGAGAAATACTTAAAAATGTACAAAATTTTGGTGTGCAAATTTTGCAAATTCCAACTCTTAAAGAAATAACAAATGGGGATGTAAAAATTGATGAATTAAGACCTTTGGCAATTGAAGATCTTTTGGGAAGAGAAGTTATTTTCCCAAATAAAAAGCTTCTTGGTCCAGATATTAAAGATAGTGTTGTTTGTGTTACTGGTGCAGGTGGGTCAATTGGTCGTGAATTGGTTTTGCAAATTCTTAAACTTAATCCAAAATCTCTAATATTATTTGAAATTAGCGAGGTTTCTCTTTTTCAAATTCAGCAGGAAATAAATTCTTGTCCTGATTTTAATGACTCAATCAACTTGATAAGTGTATTAGGAAGTACTCTAGACAAAAAGCTTTTGTTGAAAGTAATAAAAGATAATAATGTTGAACAAATTTTTCATGCGGCTGCTTATAAACATGTGCCTCTAATACAAGAAAATCCCTTAGCGGGATTACACAACAATATTTTCTCTACTCAAATAATATGTGAATGTGCAAAATTAACTAATCTCAAGAAAGTAATATTAATATCATCTGATAAGGCTGTGAGACCAACAAATATTATGGGAGTTTCAAAAAGAATATCAGAGTTAATAATTCAATCTTTTGCGGATGAAGAATTTAAAAAAAATAATAAGAAGACTTTTACTAATTTTTCAATGGTGCGGTTTGGAAATGTTCTTAACTCTTCTGGATCGGTTGTGCCATTATTTAAAAAACAAATTGCAGAGGGAGGACCTATTACTCTTACCCACCCTAATGTAATAAGATATTTTATGACGATCCCGGAGGCAGCACAGTTAGTTATTCAGGCTGCAACCTTGTCAGAAGGGGGTGAGGTATTCCTTTTAGATATGGGTGATCCAGTTAACATTAAGGACCTTGCAATTCAAATGATTTATTTAAGTGGACTAACAGTGAAGGATTCAGAAAACTCAGATGGAGATATAGGAATTGAGATTACTGGATTAAGACCTGGAGAAAAGCTTTATGAAGAACTTTTAATTGATGGTGAAAGTAAACCAACATCACATCCATTAATATACAAAGCAAATGAAAAATTTATTCCTTTTCAAGAATTGAGTAAGAAGTTGAGCTATCTTTTGAATCTTATAAATAATCAAGAAACTAAATTGGCTGTTGAAATGGCTCTATCATTGATAAAAGAACATAAAATGGAGATTAAGAAATGAATATGAAAAATAATTCTATTAATGAAACTGAAAAAAATTTTTACGAATTTAATGAAGATAATGAGTTGGATTTAGTTGAATTTTTTAAATCATTAATAAGAAATAAATTAATTATTTTGCCATTCCTTCTTATTTCTTCAGGATTTGGTTTGTTTGATTCGATTAAAAGAGCAGATATTTGGAAAGGACAATTTCAAATAGTATTAGAGAATAGAGATCAAAAAAAAGGGTCCGGACTCCAAGGATTAGAAAGATTAAGTGCTTTTATGACAAGTGTACCAACTTCTAATTTACAAACAGACGTAGAAATTTTAAAAAGTCCATCAGTTCTAATGCCTGTATTAGAATTTATAAAAAATGAAAAAAAATACAAAGGTAATAATATTGATAATTTAAGTTTTATAAAATGGCAAAAAAAGTCATTAGTAATTGATTTAGAGGGGGGCACATCTATTTTGAATATAGATTATCAAGATACCGATAAAGAATTGATATTGCCTGTTTTAGATCAGATTTCAAAAATTTACCAACAATATTCAACAAAAAAAACGAAATCTACTATTAATCAACAAAAAGACTATTTAAAAAAACAAATAAAAAAATTTGAACTAATATCTCAGAGCTCCATAATTGATTTACAAAAATATTCTGAAGATTATGATATTCTACTTCCAAATTTTGAACAACTTAGTTTTGATCTTAAAGGAAATTCTAATAAATTGAATAATTATTTACTATTGATGAATCCAGATAATGATATTAAATCTCAAATTGATAAGACTAAAGAGAGATTAAATTTTATTGAAAAAAATGATAACGAATCTTCTCTTTTAATGATCGCAAACAAATTATTTTTATCAGATAATACTAGTAATTCTTTTTTAATAAGACAATTAAGTGATGTAGAAAAAAAAATTGAAAAAAATAGTTCAGTATTTAAAAAGGAAGATCCTTTGATTGTAAATTTAAAAGCAGAAAGAAAATCTTTAATTGAGAATATTAGAATAAATACAGTAAGTACTTTAAATTCTAAATTATCAATTTTAGAGAATATTAGGGAAAATAATTCTAAACCTAAGGAAGTTATTTCTCAATTTAGAGATCTTTTTGGAAAAGCACTCAGAAACTCAATTACCTTGCAAAGTTTAGAGCAAGAATTACACCTAACTTCTTTACAAGAAGCTAGAACTGAAATGCCATGGAAGTTAATAACTAATCCAACCTTATTAAGCTCTCCAGTAGGACCATTTAGATTTGCAATTTTTATGAGAGCAATTCTTATAGGATTGATT
>MDTG01299079.1_pt1 | contig 30244 bp, 27 predicted proteins | sample 811421 | NCBI WGS metagenome assembly MDTG01 (sample SAMN05326645, study PRJNA326480) | marine metagenome | isolation source: seawater | place: Pacific Ocean: South East | collected 2011 | reverse complement strand
GGAGCATATTTCTAACTCATTAATTGTAATGCTGCGTGGCTCAACAACGACCTCTTCTCCTGCGCGTGCCTTCTCATAAATACGCACTCCACCGCGCTTTATCGCCGAAAAAATGGGTGGATACTGCTGAATATCACCGGTAAACTTCGGCAGCACAGCTTCAATAGCAGCACAATCGATGTGCTCCGTTGGAAACTTGGTATCAATCTCACTTTCTAAATCGTATGAAGGCGTTGTACCACCGAAGGTGATTTCAGCAACATACTCCTTGAGTTGGCCCATGTAAGAGCTAATTTCCTTGGTCTTTTTCCCTACACAAATAATAAGAAGTCCTGTAGCCAATGGATCAAGAGTTCCGGCGTGACCGACCTTGAGTTTTTTCAAATCCAATTCTTTCTGCAAAGTGTAGCGAATCTTAGCAACGGCCTGAAAGCTAGTCCACTCAAGAGGTTTGTCCACCAACAGTACTTGGCCCGCTTTGATATCATCGGCTGTCATTGGTTGTCTCTAAAAGAATTGGCTTAGCAAAACGATGAATGCTACTGCGAAACAATAGAACGAGAAATATTTGAGCTGACTGCGCTTTACCAAGGCAATCATCCAGTTACAAGCAACTATACCGCTAAAGAAAGCAGCCAATAACCCAAGGAGAAGTGGTAATGCGTCAACCTCAGTGCCCAAGGCTTGTCCAGAAACGATATCCTTTGCATCGAATAGTGCCTTTCCAAGAATGATAGGAAGCACCATTAAGAATGAAAATCTAGCAGCCTTCGCACGATCTATTCCCAAAATCACCGAAGTGGCAATGGTCGAACCACTGCGCGAAATGCCTGGTAAAATAGCCACCGCTTGAGCGAGACCGACGATTAAAGCATCTACCCAGTTGAGCTCTTTATCGGTGTCGCGTGCGAGATCTGCCATAAAAAGTAGCAATCCCGTGATGATTAATGTCCCACCGATTAGCAAGAGCTGACCTTCAAACAAGGCACTTATCTGCTCTTCAAAAGCCAATCCGATGATACCTGCAGGCACCATAGAAACCAAGATAAAGAGCGCGAATTTTGTCTCGTCATTCCATGTGAACTTCAATAATCCATTGATGATTTTTCCAATGTCATTGCGGAAAACAACAATAGTACTCAATGCCGTTCCGGCATGTACAACGACATCAAAGGTTAAGCTCTCTTGCCCAGAAAGGTCGAGACTAAATAAGGCTTTAACAATTTCCAGGTGACCGGAAGAACTGACAGGTAAGAATTCTGTTAGGCCTTGGATAAGACCCAAAAACAAGGCTTGGATAGGAGTCATTGGTGACGAATTTAGGCGTCTTTCTTCGGCATCATTATGGCGACGATAGGCAGGATCAGACCAATGAACAAAAACCAGGGTGCGATAACCACGCGTTGAGCAGCAAATATCTCTGAGTTAAACTCTGCCGGGTTCTCAGAACCACCGCCGAGCATTAGACCAAAGCCTATGGCCAGCATGATGAGTCCAGCAATCAATACCGCGTACTTACGGCGGTCAAAAAGGAATGTTTCTTTATTATCCATTTTAAAAGTATAATTGGTTTGTTCTCAATTTTAAATATCTACGAATGGCAAAAGCCGTACTAATTCCTGGTACAAGGAGACCTATTCCTAATAATCCTGCGCCCACTAAAACTAGAACCTCCACGGCAAAGAGTTGCTCCAATCCCGTGAAATATGCTGCGCTAACGTATCCCGCTCCTGCCAATAGAGCTAAAGAGAGGACTGTACTCACAGTACCTAGTAAGAGGGCGTTAATTAAGTACGGTCGACGAATAAAAGTGCTTGTCGCTCCAACTAGCTGCATCGTTTTGAGCAAAAATCTTTTAGAATAAATGGTGAGTCGAATGCTACTATTAATCAAAGTCAGCGCAATCGCCAAAAGCACTGCTGAAGCTCCAAGGAGAACGAATGAAATCTTCTCAATATTGTCATTGACCAAGGCCACTAAATCGCGGTCGTATAACACATCTTTGACATATTCTTCTTCCATCATCTGCGCTTTGAGCGCATCTAAATCACCCGTGGCAACAATATTAGCCTTCAGATTTATGTCAACGGTATTGCTCAAAGGATTATAGCCAAGGAAATCAACGAAATCTTCCCCCAGTGCGGCTTCGAGACTCTCAGCAGCCGCTTCTTTAGTCACCAATTGTGCACTTTTTGAGTACGATGCCAATTGTTGAGTCTTCAATAATGTCTTCAAATCAGCCTCGGGAATAGACTCCTCCAAGACCAATGTAAACGTGAAATTCTCGCGAACCGTTTTTGATAAGTCGCTGGCGCTCAGCATTAATGTACCCAAAAGTCCCAAAACAAATAGGACAAGGGTCATAGACACTACTACACTGAGGTAAGAAGAACGCACTCGAGAGGCGGTAAATTTTTGCTCTTTAAAACTCATTCAAGCGAAAATAGTAATTCCTGCCCCATCATTCACTAATTTGGCGCTTGTTCATCACTTCTTTAGTAATATGGAGTACAACCATCAGGAAATTGACAAGAAATGGCAGGCAAAATGGGCCGCTGAAGGGACCTACTATGCAATGAGTTCACAGGACAAACCCAAATTCTACATTTTGGACATGTTCCCATACCCTTCCGGCGCGGGTCTGCACGTAGGCCATCCTCTGGGGTACATTGCTTCAGACATCTACGGTCGTTACAAGATGCAAAAGGGGTTTAACGTCCTTCACCCAATGGGATACGACGCCTTTGGATTGCCGGCGGAGCAATATGCCATCCAAACAGGCCAGCACCCAGAGAAAACTACAGAAATAAACACCGCACGCTACCGCCAACAGCTCGACAACATCGGCTTTGGTTTAGACTGGTCACGCGAGTTTAAGACCACGGATCCTTCCTACTATAAATGGACTCAATGGATCTTCATTCAACTTTTTAATGCTTGGTATGATCACAATGAAGACAAGAGCCGTCATATTGATGTACTTGTGGAACATTTTGCGGAATATGGCACCGAAGGATTGAACGTAGCACAAACTGAAGAATTGAACTTCAGCGCCGCAGAATGGGCTTCAATGGACGAAGCGACACAAGCAGAGACCTTGTTGAACTACCGTTTGGCCTACCGCAGCGAGAGTAACGTCAACTGGTGTCCTGCCCTGGGCACCGTATTGGCAAACGATGAGGTGAAAGACGGCTCGAGTGAGCGAGGCGGACACCCAGTGATACAAAAGAAAATGATGCAATGGTCGATGCGCATCACTACCTTCGCAGATCGTCTTCTCGAAGGATTGAACCGCATTGATTGGAGCGTCTCACTAAAGGAGACGCAGCGCAACTGGATTGGAAAATCTGTTGGTGCCGCCATCTTTTTTGATATTGACGGGCACGATGGCCAAATCGAAGTCTTCTCAACGCGTCCAGATACATTGTTTGGGGCTACGTTTGTGACTTTGGCGCCCGAGCATGAATTAATTCAAAAAATCACAAGGGCTGACCAGCGGGAGGCAGTAGAAGCCTACCAAGCAAAGGCTGCAGCCCGCAGCGAACGCGACCGTATGGCAGATACGAAAACTATTAGCGGATGTTTCACTGGCGCCTATGCCATACATCCTCTCAGCGGCGCTAAGGTACCTATTTGGATCGGGGATTATGTATTGGCAAGCTATGGAACCGGTGCTGTAATGGCCGTTCCTGGTCACGACAGCCGCGATTATGCCTTTGCGAAACACTTTGACCTTAAAATCGTAGAGGTAGTTCTAGGTGGTGATTTGAGCCTAGAAGCCTTTGAAGCCAAAGAAGGAAAAATGGTGAATTCTGATTTCGTTAACGGTATGGAGTGCATGGACGCCAAGGTAAAAATGATTGAGCATTTGGAAGGAATTGGCTTCGGAAAAGGAGCCACTCAATACAAACTGCGCGATGCCATCTTTGGACGTCAGCGTTATTGGGGAGAACCTATTCCAGTGTACTATGAGAACGGCATTGCTAAGACAATACCACTAGAAGATTTGCCATTAATCTTGCCTGAGGTAGACGCGTACTTACCGACAGAAGATGGTGAGCCTCCACTCGCGCGTGCCAGCGACTGGACCTATAACGGCCATCCTTTGGAGACGACGACTATGCCAGGCTGGGCAGGTTCCTCCTGGTACTTCCTGCGTTACATGGACGTACATAATAATGCTGAATTTGCAGGAAAAGAAAGCACGGCATACTGGAATCAGGTCGATCTATATGTCGGTGGATCTGAGCATGCTACAGGCCATCTACTCTACTCGCGATTCTGGACGAAATTCTTATTTGATATGGGCTTCATCGGTTTTGACGAGCCGTTCAAGAAGTTGATAAATCAAGGTATGATTCAGGGTATCAGTGCCTTCGTTCATCGAATTAAAGGCACAAATACTTTTGTGAGTAAGGGACTAAAAGGCGAGCACGAGACTCAGGCCATACATGCCGACGTAAGTTTGCTGCAAGGCGACGAGCTGGATGTTGAAGGATTTAAGAATTGGCGTGAAGAATACAAGGACGCGGAATTCATCCTTGAAGACGGAAAGTACATCTGTAGTCGTGAGGTGGAGAAGATGTCGAAGTCCAAATTCAATGTGACCAACCCAGACGATATTATCGAAAAATACGGTGCCGATGTATTACGAATGTATGAGATGTTCTTGGGACCACTCGAGCAAAGCAAGCCATGGAACACTCGAGGTCTTTCTGGAGTTGCTGGATTCCAACGTAAATTCTGGAAGCTCTTCCACCAAGGCGGAGTGTTTAATGTGAGTGATGCACCAGCCGATAAAAAAGCTTTGAAGGCAGCACATGCTTGTATGAAGAAGGTCAACGAAGACATCGAAAACTTCAGTTTCAATACTGCGGTCAGCGCATTTATGATTGCGACCAATGAATTAACAGATTTGAAAGCCAATAACCGTGAGGTATTGGAGCCGCTTGTGCGTCTCATTTCACCGTTCGCTCCTCACCTTGCCGAAGAATTGTGGGAACAAATAGGTGGTGAAGGTTCTGTGACATATGCTACATATCCAGAGCACAATGAGAGCTACTTGGTGGAAAGCAGCAAGAACTACCCTGTTTCCTTCAATGGGAAGGTTCGTTTCCAATTAGAATTGCCTTTAGATATGAGCAAAAACGATATCGAGAAGGCTCTGATGGCCGACGAGCGCACTATAAACTATGTTGGCGACAAAAAGGTGCGCAAGATCATCGTCATTCCGGGACGTATTATCAATATTGTTTTTGGCTAATACTCTGGATTAGCCAAAAATTTACAACGCATCGAGCTCTTGTTTGAGCGATGCAATGTAGCTTTTATAAGCAGCCATACGATTTACCTCGAGCGGCTTAGCATCTGGGAGTTTCTGCTTGTAGGGATCGACTTGCTTGCCGTTTACCCAGAAGCGGTAACAGACGTGCGGCCCTGTAGCGAGGCCTGTAGAGCCCACATATCCGATTACATCACCCTGCTTGACGCGTACATCGTTTTGGATTCCAGCCTTGATCTTACTCATGTGCAAATACTGCGTTGTATAGGTGCTGTTGTGGCGAACCTTAACGTAATTTCCGTTGGCTGAAGTGTATTTGGCAGCGATGATAACACCGTCTGCAGTAGACATAATAGGTGTACCCGTAGGCGCAGCATAATCGGTCCCTAAATGCGCCTTCCAACGCTTTTGAACCGGGTGAAATCTTCGACCGCTGTAACGGGAAGAAATACGAGTGAAATTTAGGGGTGCTCTGAGGAATGTCTTACGAAGACTGCGGCCCTCTTCATCGTAGTAATCGTCAAAGCCCAATTCATTCTCGTAAGGAAACGCATAGAAGTCATTACCCACGTGCGTGAGATTGGCCGCCACGATTCGCTTAAGGCCAATGTAGGTGGTATCATCCACATACTCCTCTTCGTAAATCACAGAGAATGCATCGCCCTTTTGCAAGCGAAAGAAATCAATGGTCCATGCATAGACTTCCACCAAAGACATGGCTAGCCCCTGAGTTCCACCAGCACGACCTATACTCAAGTAAAGGGCATCATCGATGGTGCCGCTAATTTCTCTGCGGCGTACTTCACGTTTTTTCTCTACTTTTTTGGTAAATACTGAATCACCGATCCCAATAATCCAATACTCGAATTTACTCTCAGGATAGATGAAATAGGAAGGAAGAATCGAGCTATCGCCAGTGGCAAATTGAACCTCGACATCTGCACGAATGCGACGTACGTTGAATTCATCCTCAATGGCAGCGACAATTTTATAAATCTGTAAAGTGCTGATCCCTCTTTTACCCAACAAGGCACCAAAACTCTCTCCAGAGGCAATCTTATGCGATTCAAAACTTAAAGTATCTGCCTGCAGCGTCAAATAATAGGTCGGTTCCTCAACAATAGGCTGCTCATCTGCCAAAATAGTAGGAACGTCAGGGTTAGAAGTAATTACTGCAATGATTATGATAAGAAAAATGGAGGCCACAGCCACCCATGCAATCTTCTTGATACTCATATATTCTTACGGTTCTAATTCTGCCAGCACCTCATGCACCCAACTCTTACCCCATTCTGCTTTCTGCTCAGCAGTCCACAGTTCTGGGAAGAAAATTCTACGTTGAAAACGCGGCGGTAAATATTTCTGCCAGTTAGTACCACCGGTTGCAGGAATGTCGGTTGGCTTCTTCGATAAGTAACGAACAGCCGTTTTATAATGTTGTAATGGCCAATTAACATTGATATTCAAATCCAATGCGCGCAAGGCATCTTCAAGTTGCTTGCGCTCCTGCTCTGAAGCCTTTTCACGCAGCTGTTCGAAACGTACCCATATGTTGCAATGTTCATAGGCTTCTGCCGTGAAGAGCAAGTCGTCCCAATACTTTTCCATGAACTGGGTAGCGGTGTAGGCCGGTTTGCCATTATCTTCTCTTGTTGCACCATTTTTCCAATAAATACCGTCCATCTGATCCTCGATAGAAGCATCCGCTAATTCATCGCGGCGAGATTCACCTACAATATTTATGAGAGGGGCACAACCCAGCTCAATGATTCGGTATTGCACGCTTTGAAAACCCGAGGCCGGCGCAAGAGCATCTCTAAAGGCCAAGAATTCTTCTTTCTTCATCCCTAGTTCCATCACGCCGAAGCTGCCTCTTAGCGCACCGAAGTACCTGTTGATTCGATGAATTCGCTCGGTAAAATCGGCTATCGTATTGGCCTCGTTTTTTGCGATAGCATCAATCTCAATGCGGGCAAGCTTGAAATAAAGCTCCGTGATCTGATGGTAAATAATGAAAATAGGCTCGTCCTCAACCTGGGTTACTGGACGCTGCAAACTAAGTAAGGTGTCCAACTGTATATAGTCCCAATAGTTCTGAAAACGCTGTAGTTGCCAGCCGTTGACATAAGTCTCAAAATCTTGACCAGTCTGTTCGATCTTGGAGCGCAATGCTTCAAGTTTTTTCATCAAATCAGGACTCCATTCCATACAAAAGTGTGATTCGTTGGGTTTACTTCAAATGTAAACCGAAACAGCTACGAGTACGCCATTGAACAAAGAGGTTATTCACGATTAGGCTTTAGCCAATGTAAATCTAAACGTTGTCCCAACACCTTCCTTAGAAGAAACCTCTATAGATTCACCGTGTTTATCAATAATATGTTTTACAATAGACAGTCCAAGACCTGACCCACCTGCATCTCTGGATCTAGCCTTATCTACTCTATAGAATCGTTCGAAGACTCGACTTAAATCTTTTGACGGAATGCCAAAGCCTTTATCGATAACACTGAATTGGATTTTAGTACCGATATCTTCTATAAGAATTTTAACAATACTTGGATGCTCACTGTATTTGATGGCATTGACGATGAGATTATCTAATACCTGCTCAATTTTCGCTGTATCGCAAGTGATACTAGCTGACTTTGAACAAGCATACTTTACCTTGATTTTAGCGGAATGTTTTTGAGCAAGAGACTCAAGACCTAAAAGAGTATCTTCTACGAGTAAATCCAAACGAGTGGGTTCCATTCGGATGTCGTATTGCCCCGTCTCTACCTTAGAAAGAACGTCCATATCTTTCACGAGAGACGTCATTCGATCCACCGATTTTGAAGCTCGCCTTAGAAATTTTGTGGCAATCTCTGGATCATCCTTAGCACCATCAAGTAAGGTTAAAATATATCCTTGAATATTAAAAATAGGGGTCTTCAGCTCATGACTAACATTTCCTATATACTCACGTCTAAACTCCTCTCTACTTTCTAGTTCTTGAATCAATTTTTTCTGTCGTATCGACCATTCTTCAACCGACTGCTCTAACCTTTCTAAGGTCATATTTTCGTCTATACGTCTTCCGCTCTGGTCACTGCTCTCCAATATCTTCCTTTGTATGCGTCGTATACGTAAGGTAAAGTTTAAGTAAATGGCGGTTGCTAATGCCACAGAAGTCATTAAAACCATCGCTGCTCCCCATACATATGGTGGTACATCAGCTTGATTCTGCGCACCGAAAAAAAGCAAGATGCCGATACCAGAAATCAGTAGCGCCATACCTAGCGAAAAAAGTAGTACCCTCCGAGAACTCATCATTCTTCAGGTTCAAATTTATAGCCCACGCCTTTCACGGTTTTGATACGTTCTTCTCCAATCTTCTCGCGGATTTTTCGAATGTGTACATCTATGGTCCTACCACCTACAACTACGGAATCACCCCAAACTTTATCCATTATAAGATCTCTCGAAAAGACCTTTCCTGGCTTGGAAGCCAATAAATGTAGCAGCTCGAACTCCTTTCGTGGCAGTACAATGATCTCGCCTCCTAATTCGACATGGTATTGTTCGATATCGATAATTAAATCTCCTATTCTCACCAAATGCTGGTGGTCTCTCTGAGCCATTGGTCTCCTTCGGAGCAATGCTTTTAACCTGGAAACAAGCACCTTAGGCTTCACTGGCTTTGTAATATAGTCGTCTGCTCCCACCTCAAAACCTGCGACTTGAGAGTAATCCTCGCCGCGCGCTGTTAAAAAGGCGATAATAGTATCCTTGAACTGTGGGTCTTTACGCAATGCATCACATGTTTCCATACCGTCCATACCAGGCATCATAACATCTAATAAAATCAAATCTGGGGAGAAACCCTTTGCTATAGTTATTCCTTCCTTACCGCTAAGTGCCGTTTTCACCTCGTAGCCTTCACGCCTAAGGTTATAACCGACGATTTCGAGAATATCCGGTTCGTCGTCTAGAACTAAAATTTTCGCTTTGTTTGGTTCCATCCTTCATGATTGTTTGGATAAATATAACGTGGACAAAGTAAACTAATCCATCGAGGGATAGCACTAAGGCCACTCATTATAACATAAAGTAATTGTTGCGTTAACCTAAAATTAACCTTGGAACGGCACATTTGTACCCAAAAAAAGAATGCAATCATGAAAACAATGAAATTCGCTTGGAGCATAGTACTTCTAAATCTTTTCTTCTTTTCTGCTAATGCACAACAAGCAGTAAATGATATTTCTTTTGGTAAAGGCTTAATGAATTATGTTGCTGCTGATAGTAGCTTCAGCGTCAAATTCGCACCTCGTATGCAGGTACGTTACTACGGAAGTAGTGACTTCAACGAAGGTCAATTAGGTACGGTTGAACACGATTTTCTTGTACGTCGTTCTCGTTTCAAATTTGATGGATGGGCATACCACCCAAGTATCAAATACAAGATGGAGTTTGGTTTAACGAACAATGACATTTCAGGCGCAAATGAATTTACTAAGGGTGCTCCACGACTTATTCTCGATGCAGTTCTTAAATGGGGATTTACACCAGGCTGGGAACTTTGGGCAGGACAAACGAAACTTCCTGGAAACATCGAACGTGTGATTTCATCAGCGAATCTTCAATTTGTTGACCGCTCTATGCTCAATAGTAAATTCAACATTGATCGCGATATGGGTATCCAGCTGCGCCATAAGTCAAAGTTCGGAGGAATGGTGACCAAAGAAAAATTTGCCATTAGTCAAGGTGAAGGTAGAAACATCACCGTGGGTAATGTTGGCGGACTTCAATACACAGCTCGTTTCGAAGCACTTCCTCTAGGTGAATTCAAAAAGAAAGGCGACTACATGGGTTCATCTACCGTACGTGAATCTTCTCCTAAACTGATGCTTGCTTATACTTTCGACCATAACAGCAATGCTGTTAAAACTAGATCCAATATGGGCTCTTACATGTATTTGACCGACGGCGGCTTTTACGAGACCGATATCACTACGCACTTTGTTGATGTTGCCTTCAAATTCCAAGGACTTTCTATTATGTCTGAATGGTCGTCACGAAGCGCGGAAAACCCAATTGCAGTGAACCTTGATGGCACAGAGACGGGCGATATTGTTTCTGTAGGTCAAGCCTTCAATTTCGCCGTTGGACAGTTCATTAGCGAAAAGGTAGAGGTCGCCGCACGCTACACCAACATTAATTATGACGAGGTAACAGGGACAGATAATCCTACCCAGTACACTTTGGGTCTCAACAAATTTGTTGTAGGTCACAAGCTTAAAGTTCAAACAGATTTAAGTTACACTACCAAGGCTGGTGAAGCTGATGGTTTGATGTTTAGAACAGGTTTCGAACTACACCTCTAAACTTAACCTTGAAGTAACACTAGGCGTTTAAATTCGCTCTATAAATTATTCGATATGGACAGTATATTCTACCTGATGATTTTCGCCCTAGCCATCTTGGCCGTGGTGGATCTAGTAGTTGGCGTTAGCAATGACGCTGTGAATTTCTTGAATTCTGCGATCGGCTCTAAAGCCATTTCGTTCAAGAAGATTATGATCATCGCCAGTCTTGGCGTTTTTGTCGGTGCCGTTTTCTCGAGCGGTATGATGGAAGTTGCTAGAAAGGGAATTTTTACACCCGGCGAATTCTACTTCGATGAAATCATGTTCATCTTTATGGCAGTCATGATTGGGGACATTCTATTATTAGACTTCTTCAACACCTTAGGGCTTCCAACATCTACAACGGTATCCATTGTGTTCAATTTATTGGGCGCTGCGGTTGTTATGGCACTCATCAAGATTGGCTTGTCTGAAACAGAGACCGCTGCAGATGTCGTGAAATACATCAATACGGAGAAAGCCAAGCAAATCATCTCAGGAATTTTACTTTCAGTAGTCATCTCATTTACTATCGGTATGATAGTTCAATGGTTATCAAGGCTCGTATTCTCGTTCCAGTACGAAAAAAAAATCAAAAACTTCGGATTTGTTTTCGCAGGACTTTGTTTGACGGCGATCGGGTATTTTATCTTCTTTAAGGGATTAAAAGGCACGCCTTTCTATGGCGACATCAAAGAGTTTTTAGCAGAAAATATGATGCTTGTCATCGGAATAATGTTTGCTTTCTGGACTGCTTTTATGTTCATTCTTGACAAGTTATTTAAAGTGAACGTTTTGATCATTGTCTTGGGCGTTGGAACCTTTGGATTAGCACTTGCATTCGCAGGGAACGATTTAGTCAACTTCATTGGTGTACCAATGGCTGCTTACCATAGCTATGAAGCATGGTCGGTCTCCGGTATCCCAGCCTCTGAGTTCTCGATGGAAATTCTTTCAAAGAAGGTGCCTACAGAACCATTATTACTCTTCATCGCAGGTGGTATCATGGTAGTTACTTTGGCATTCTCAAAAAAGGCGCGCACTGTTGCCGACACCTCTATCGACCTCTCTAGACAAGGAGAAGGCGACGAGCGATTCAAGCCTAACTTCTTATCCAAGGCCATTGTCAAAGGATCTTCTAAATTAGTTCAAGGACTGAATTTCATCCTTCCTGCTGCTGTCAAAACTAAGATTAGCAACAGCTTTGAAACACCGGCGATCGAGATTTCTCAGGAAAAAGCGAAGGAACTTCCAGCATTTGATTTAATACGTGCTTCTATCAACTTAGCAGTTGCAGGTATTCTTATCTCTATCGCTACCAGTATGAAACTTCCGCTTTCTACAACCTATGTTACCTTTATGGTTGCGATGGGTACTTCTTTAGCGGATAGAGCATGGGGTAGAGAAAGTGCCGTGTACCGTGTTGCAGGTGTACTCAACGTTATCGGAGGTTGGTTCTTAACAGCGCTGACCGCATTCAGTATTGCTGGTACGCTTACCTACATCATTTACATTGGACGCGGCCCAGCTATCGCTATCCTACTTTTGCTTGCTGCTGGTTTAATTGTCCGTAACTACCTGAACCACAAAAAGTCTTCAAACAAAGAATCCGACCACACTTCACTGAAAAAGTCTGCAAGTAAGACGGTTCAAGGAATCATTGAAGAAAGTGCCGACAATGTTGCAAAGTCTATGTCTCGTACTAAGCGAATCTTCAGCGGTGTAGTGAACGGTCTTGCAAGCCAAGATGTAGGCACATTGAAGAAGATGCGCAAACGCGTTAACAAATTTGACGACGAAGTAGAAGAGTTGAGAAATCACCTATTCTATTTCATCAAGAATCTGGACGACACTTCAGTTCGTGGTAGTAATTTCTACATCATGATTTTGGCCAAATTGACAGACGTCGTGCAATCACTTGAATTTATTGCAAAGAAAAGCTACAAGCACATTGACAACGCGCACAAGCCTTTAAGTAGCTCGCAAGTGGAAGACTTAAGAGAAATTGAGGCGGCACTTAGCACTTCACTAGTGACTATTGAAACTGCATTCCAAAAGCAGTCTTTCGCGGATCTTGGATCGTGTTTAGAGGAAGAGTCCACCTTGCTGCAAACAATATCTGATAAGATTGACGCTCAGATTGCTCGAACAAGAAAAGAAGAGGTCAGTCCGAAGAACACGACGCTTTACTTCAATGTAATTTTGGAATCTAAAGACCTAGTTAGAGGAGTAATGCGTTTGGTGGAAGAATACCACAACAGCGCCGCTGATGCTTAATAGCTGTTTTTAAATTCTTAGGTACATTTTACAAAAAACCCGCATCTTCGTGAGCTACGAAAGCTTCTCTCCGTACTTCTCACGTTGGGCACCAGGAAGAACGTTTAAACTTACCTTCCGCTGCTCGCTTTAAGCAAATTCAAAAACGTAATTTTGAACCGCGGCCCCGAGGGCCGCTGTTTTTTTATGCGCAACTTCACAGAAATAACCGATCAAAACTTTGAGGCGGCGGCACTTGAAATGTACCGTCACCAGTACGCAAACAACCAAGTGTACGGACAGTTCTGTGATTTAATCAAACGTACCCCAAAGGTGGTACAACAACTAGAACACATTCCATTTCTGCCGGTAGAACTATTTAAGAAACACGAGGTCGTAACGGGAGTTTTTAGCCCCGAAGTAACATTCACTTCGTCTACGACCACTGGAGGCACCCCGAACAAACACCATGTGAAGGAATTGTCCCATTATGAAAAGGTCTATGTGGAAGGCTTCCAGCGAGAATTTGGTGCCTTGGAGAATTGGACAATATTGGCCTTAATGCCAAGTTATCTCGAGCGCAGCGGCTCGTCCTTAGTGGTTATGGCTGAGGGTATGATTAAACGTTCTACAAAGAAAGAGAGCAGTTTCTACCTATACAACCACAAAGAGTTGGCTGAAGTGCTTAAACGCCTTCAGAAAGATCAACAGCCTACCTTGCTTGTAGGTGTGACCTTTGGACTTTTAGACTTTGCCGAAAGTATATCCGTGATGGATTTCCCGCAATTGCGCGTCATGGAAACCGGCGGTATGAAAGGCCGTCGTAAAGAGCTTATTAGAGTCCAAGTCCATACACTGTTGAAAGAGAAGTTTCCTTCCAGCCCTATTGATAGCGAGTATGGTATGACCGAGCTGCTGTCGCAGGCCTACCTGAAAAATAGTGGGCTCTTTGCCTGTCCGCCTTGGATGCGCGTTTATACCAGAGATATCGCAGATCCACTCGGAGCACCACGGCAAAACGGTTCACGCGGTGCCTTACAGATTATAGATCTGGCCAATAAGGATAGCTGTTGCTTTTTAGCAATTAGCGACCAAGGCAGGGTTTTTGAAAATGGTACATTTGAAGTCTACGGCCGACTCGACAAAAGCGAAATACGCGGTTGTAACCTAATGGTGAATTTATGAGAAAATTAGCAGTTATTACCCTATTATCTTGGGCATCCGTAGCCCATTCACAGGTTGTTCGTCGCGAGGCAGTAGTGACCTCAGGAGATAACCGCCTAGAACTTCGAGATTCTGTGCGTGTGAGCGCTTCTAACTTTAACGGCGGCAGCTATAATGCTAGCGTCCATCTTTGGGTACACGACGATTACGTAAATGTACTTGATAAGCGATTGATGGCAGGAGCGGCATTACTATCAAGCAAAAAAGATACTCTTGGATACTGTGAAGAAGGTTTCCCCATTGACAGCCTTTGGGAGAGTAATACCAGACGAATGAGTAAATACCACGAGGTTGTGCTAAGCGGTTCCATTAATGGTCGACAACTCGAGCGACGGAGCTTCCCAACGATTACGGTTGAGAATTTCTTTGAAGGAAAACGTGGGGGTGCGGTTCGTGACGCGCTTGTTGAAGTACTCAAATCCAAAGATTGGGAAGGCAAAAACTTCGGAGAGTACGAGTGTTGGGCCTATTTGAATCGTAGTGTTAATCCTTCACAGCCTGATTTTCAAGCACTGATAATATTCCGTAGCGGTATCCCCTACTGTCTGGTGAATAAGGGCGAGGAATTTGAGTACGCTAAACTTAAAGGTGCCAAGATGCGCGACCACGGTATGTTCTACTTCTTCCAACGTCCCAACGAACGGTTCTTAAAGGACATCGACGACATTGTCTTTAACTACGTGGTTCTCTAAGACCGCTTTAAGCATAGAAAAGGCGGCTCTTCAGGCGCCTTTTTATTAACCTAATAAGAGTCTTAACTCACCTTCACTAAGAAGTAATTCTTCTTTCCCTTTTGAACAATAATCAATCCACCGGCAACAACATCGTCTTTGGTTAGGACTTTATCCACACCAACTTTCTTTTTATTGATCGCAACACCATTGCCTTGCACCATTTTGCGAGCTTCTCCCTTTGAAGGGAACACAGCTGTTTGCTCAGCGAGCGCTTCAACTATATCAAGCCCCTCTTCAAGGTTTACTGCGGCCAATTCAAACTGCGGCACACCCTCAAAAACACTTTCAAGCGTTCTTCTATCTAAAGATCTCAACTGATCTTCCGTAGCCTTGCCAAATAAGATTTGAGATGCTGCCAATGCGTTATTTAAATCTGCCTGGCTGTGCACGCGAATTATAATCTCTTCAGCCAATGCCATTTGTAAAGCACGCTTGAACGGCGCCTCAGCATGCTCGGCAATCAATGCTTCAATTTCTTCACGTGATTTAATGGAGAAAATCTTGATGTAGTTCTCTGCATCTGCATCTGAAGCATTCAGCCAGAATTGATAGAACGCATAAGGCGATGTACGTGCTGGATCTAACCAAACATTGCCGCCTTCGCTTTTTCCAAACTTCGTTCCGTCAGCTTTCTTGATAAGAGGAGTAGTCAACGCATAGGCAGACCCTCGTCGAAGACGACGAATGAGCTCTGTACCTGTGGTAATGTTGCCCCATTGGTCTGAGCCCCCCATTTGAAGCTTCACACCATTATTCTTCCAAAGATGGTAAAAATCGTAACCTTGGATCAACTGGTAAGAAAACTCCGTAAAGCTGATCCCAGTATCCAAACGTTTTTTTACGCTGTCTTTGGCCATCATGTAGTTCACACTAATGTGCTTACCCACATCACGGATGAATCTTAAGAAGTCGAACTCTTTAAACCAGTCGTAGTTGTTTACGATTTCAGCACTATTTGCGCCGCAATCAAAGTCGAGAAACTTTTCCAGCTGCTTTTTCTGGCAATCTATATTGTGTTGAAGGGTATCTAAATCGAGTAAGTTTCGCTCAGCATTCTTGCCTGAAGGATCACCTACCATTCCAGTAGCACCACCCACCAAAGCAATAGGCTTATGACCAGCGCGCTGAAAGTGCACTAGGGTCATTATTTGTACCATATTCCCTACACCTAGGGAATCCGCTGTTGGATCAAAACCGATATAGCCGGAGACCATTTCACGAGTCAATAGTTCTTCAGTTTCAGGCATTATGTCTTGTAACATGCCTCTCCAACGTAGCTCTTCTACAAAATTTGTGTCCATGTGTTTATCTAACTGGCTGTTCGAACCACTAAAATAAAACCTTAATCGTCTCTAACACCCAACTCGCGCATTAAATCTGGCTGTGAGAACAAATAGGCGCGAAATCTTAAATCTTCGGCTGCAAAGAGTGTTATGTCATTCACGTTAAATGGAATTTCAAGCGAAGGGTCGTTGAGATCTTTGATAATGAATAAATCTTCCTTCTGTCCCCATAGAACACACCCCATCCGATCGCGGGCTCCTTCGAGAGCATATTCAACAATATCTAGCTCGTAAAGAGGTCTATTGTCTAAATCCTTAATGCCAATGCATTCGTCCACGCGATTGTGCTTAATGATTGCTCCATTCCACCAAAACTGATCTTTGGAATAATAACGCGTACTACCTATCTCTCTGGCGTAACCCACAATCTGCTCGTCAATGCGCAGACGGTAGCGGGTTTCGTATGGGTTGAGTTTTGAGAACATCTATAAAAAACGAAGGTGGTATAAGAAAAGTTTTTGCCCCGGCTCAGTTTAAATGTTGTCGTATTATTTAAATGCAGCCACACCGCGGTCTAACCAATCGATATATGCCTCTACATCAAGGTTATAAGCATTTTTTTCGACCAACGGTGTTAGATGCTCATGTCCCAAGATTACATACAATGGCTGACTTACTTCTTGGAAGTTCACCTCTTGAAATTCGCTCCACTTGTTTCCGATGTTCTTTATTTTACGACCAGTAACCTCGCTGATGTACTGTTCATCCTTCGGAAGATTGGTACGCTCGTCAACGTACAATGAGATCAGGACAACGTTGTCGCGAATGCGCCGGTGTACGCGCTCGTCTTTCCACACGTTTTCCTCCATCTTACGGCAGTTCACACAACCCCAACCTGTGAAGTCGAGCATAATAGGTTTCCCCCCCTCTTTGGCGTAGGCCAAACCTGATTCGTAATCGTTAAAACATGGCAAGTCATTCGGACAATGATCACCAATGGCCGCTGAATGTGCTGCCGCCTCGCCATCTTCTCCCACTACTTGAATTATGGGCTGGGCATAGGCGCCATTTTTACTCTCCGCATAATGCTCAGGCGGAGGAAAACCAGCAATTAATTTTACTGGGGCACCAAAGATTCCTGGAAGCATGTAGAACGCCATGATCATGAATACCATTGCGAATCCCATCCGAGTAACCGAGATGCTTTGTACTGGACTATCGAGTGGCAATCGGAAGGTACCCAACAGGTAAAATGCCGTCATAAAAGCGATGGCTACCCAAATGGCTATGAAGAGCTCGCGCTCGAGTATGTGTGCTTGCCAAACCAAATCGGCCGTAGATAAAAACTTTAATGCAAAGGCCAACTCCAAGAAACCTAATGTCACCTTAGCGGTATTCAACCAACCGCCCGAAGAAGGTAATGAATTTAGCCAGCTTGGGAAGGCTGCAAAAAGTGTAAATGGAATAGCTAGGGCTAGTGCGAAACCAAACATCCCCACTGCCGGTCCAAGCAAACTTCCTTTTGATGCCGCCTCAACAAGCAATGAACCGATTATAGGTCCTGTACACGAAAAGCTCACCAAGCTCAAGGTGAAGCCCATGAAGAAGATTCCAAGGAACCCGCCCTTGTTCGAGGCATCGTCTGCTTTATTCACCCAGCTCGATGGTAATGTAATTTCAAAGGCACCAAAGAAGCTCGCTGCGAAAACTACAAAGAGAGCAAAAAACGCCAAGTTGAACCAAGGGTTGGTCGCCATCTTGTTTAAACTGTCTGCACCAAAAATTAGACTCACAGCAAGGCCAAGGCCTAGATAAATAACGATAATACTGAGGCCATAAATTACCGCTTTAAATATCCCTTCGCTGCGTGTTCTGCTTTGCTTGGTAAAGAAGCTTACCGTTAATGGAATCATAGGGAAGATACAAGGCATGATCAAGGCTGCAAAGCCACCCAAGAAGCCGAGCCAAAACGTCGTTCCCAAACCTTCCCAAGCGTAAGGAAGCGGTGCATCTGTAATCTTAATTTTAAAGTCTACATACGAAGGTGGTAAACACATCTCGTCGTTACATACCATAAATTCTAACTCACCCTTTACTGTGAAATCTGCCTCTTTAGGTTCGAGAAGAATAGTGAAATCTGCCGATTCTGAAAAGAAGGCAAGATCCATGTCAAAATTTAGATCGAACTCCTCGTGCGGCTTCCCTTCACTCCAGCTACCCAAAGGGGCAAAAGCACTTGAAGTATCAAGGTGAAACGACGTTGGAATAGGTCCACCATCTTCTAGATTTTGGCTATATAAATGCCAACCTTCTTCGATATCTGCATGCACAATCACTTTGATGTAGGGGTCTTGGACCTCGTACGAGGTCGACCATTTCACTGGCTGAGGCTGCGCAAATAGGACAGTTGCAAATACTACCGCAAAGAGGGTAAGGATGCGTTTCATAGTTTCAGGTTTATCACTGCAAGATAGGCTATGTCATCACCTTCGGCAACTTTCATCGAATCATCGATTCGGTGCCCTAAGACCCATAAAATTTTGTCTTCATAGATAGCCACGTAAACGTGTTCTTTGTGGTGTCTTGGCAGTCTTAAATCATTTAAAAAGTCGCCTATTTTCTTGGTGCCACTCATGCCCAGAGGCACGAATTTATCGCCGGGCTTCCACGTGCGAATTACAAGAGGAAGTGGTAATTTCGTGGTAATCCACTCTTTATTTGGGCCAAATTCTATCTCTGCCTTGGGTGTGGCGATGAATTTTAATTCAAAAGGCAAATGACTGAGCTCATCCAATGAGGTAATGGTATACTCTTTTCGATCGACGGGAATGTTGGGTCCAACAATGAAATGGCCCCGATCCTTAATCAACAGGTGCGTTAGAGCTGTAGTTCGCTGCCCAATCTCACCTTTTAGCACGTGCCCTACTTCTTCGTAGGATAGTCCAGCGTCAATGCTCAGGCAGAAACGCCATAGCAAAACTTGGGCGTATGGTTCCTTAGTCCAAGGGCCCATTGCAATGTAATGCTCGCCGTTTTGAAGTTTGACGAATTCGTCCGACCATCCCTTCAAAAGACCTTTAAGCAGCATTCCGTCACGGTAGAGGTTATCTACGGTCTTCTTTAGGCCCCCTTTCCAACGCGGCTCAACCTGGTCAAGTATCGGCGAAAGAAGGTAACGAATTTGATTGCGCTTATATTTCAAGGTTGCATTTGAGGCATCTTCCACCCATTCAAGGCCGCGTTCCTCGGCATAGGCGAGAACCTCTGCCTTATCCATATTGGCCATTGGGCGGATAAATCGGGTATTGTTCATACCGCTTACACTGGTTAGACCGCTACCGCGAAGAGCATTCATCAAGAAACTTTCGCGTCTATCGTCTGCGTGATGGGCTGTAAAAATATAGGCGGCATCGAGCGCGTTCGCTTGCTTTTCGAAGAAATCGTAGCGGATATTTCTGGCCCAATTCTGAACATTCTCCCCCTCGCGCTCTTTTGGATTGACATTCAGTACATAGATCTCAAAACGGTACTCCTGGGCGTACCAGCGGCACCACTGCTCGTCGGTATCGGCCTCTTCTCGGAGTCCATAATTCACGTGCAGCAAATAAGCACGAATGTTATAGCGCTCGATAAGGAGCTGGCTGAGCACCACAGAGTCTATGCCTCCACTAAAACCGAGGACAGCTTTTTTACCAGGAAGTAATTCCGGAAGATCCATGAAGCGAAAATAGGCCTTTTATTTTGCGGCCTTTAAAACACTTTCAGCCTTGAGTAAGCACTCTTGGTATTCTTCTTCGGCATCGCTAAGAATGGTGATGGCACCGCCCACGTGCAACGTCGCGACACCGGTGGCTTTATTTAAGGCAATGCTTCGAATGACGACATTGAAATCAAAATCGCCTTCCGGAGTAATGTATCCCACAGCGCCTGAATAAATCTCTCGAGCCACCTTCTCATAACGCTCAGCCAACTCCATTGCGCTTACCTTGGGGGCTCCAGTCATCGAACCCATTGGAAAACTTGCAGCGATAATCTCCCAATTACTTACCCCTTCTTTAACCTCAGCCTCCACTGTACTGATCATCTGATTCACATTCTTAAACGCATAGGTACCAAAAAGCTCACTTACTTTTACGGTGCCCTTCTTTGCAACTCTTGATAGGTCGTTTCGTACTAAATCTACAATCATAACATTTTCAGCGCGCTCCTTGTCACTTTCAACCAATGCTGATTGAGCCGCCTCGTTATCCTTTTCAGAATACCTATTAGTACCCTTAATAGGTTGAGAACAAATTCGACTGCCCTCCCTTTTGATGTAGCGTTCAGGAGATGTGCAAAGAAGTTCGTGGTTCCTCATCTTGACATAAGACGAAAATGGTGCCTCTGTTCCTTCGACCATATTGTTAAACAGACTAACGCTATCTACCGCCTGAAAATCTGCTCTGAAGGCTGTACAGTAGTTCACCTCATAAATATCTCCACGTTGAATGTGGTTTTTAAGAGCATTGACATTGGCAACGTATTCGTCCTTAGTCTCAAGAGGTTCAAAATGCAATGAAGTGTGCCCTGAAGCCAGACGCTTTGGCTTATCCATAACTTCTCGCATAGCCTCTTCTGCTGCAAAGGCATCCTGGGCCCAAATCTCCAGAGTTCCATCTGTATGAAGCACGCCTGCCACCTTCGGGGTAAAGAATTGGGCATGAGGCCACTGACCAAGGGCATCATTTTCTTGGGTGACCGATTCAAATTGTGTCCTAAGCTCGTAGCCTAAAAAACCAAACTTCCAACCATCACTTAAAGTGTTTGAAACCACCTGATGATCGGTAAATACCTCACGGGCACCCCAACCAAAAATGATCTCATAGCGCTTCTCAGTATTTGGATAGCTGTTGCTTGTGTAGAGTGCGAAAAAAGATCGACGACTGGAAAGTTCCAGCAGTCGATGCTCTATACCTCTCGGATCGACTTTGTATGTCGATGCCTTAATCATTAACTGTGAAGTGCGCGATTTGCAGTAGCTGCTAATGCCGCCTCTTTCAATGCCTCAGTATACGTTGGATGACCGTGACAAATGCGGGCAATGTCCTCGGCAGATGCGCGGAATTCCATCGCAGTTACGGCCTCCATAATAATATCGGCAGCGCGCGCAGCAACGATGTGAACGCCCAATACCTCATCGGTATTCTTGTCGGCCAACACCTTCACAACGCCATCAATATCGCCTGAAGCTCTAGAACGGCCCAAAGCTCGCATTGGGAACGAACCTACTTTGTACACAGTGCCTTCCTCTTTCAATTGCTCCTCTGTCTTACCGACAGCGGCAACCTCTGGCCACGTGTAAACGATACCCGGAATCAAATCATAATTAATGTGCGGTTTCTGACCTGCAATAGATTCTGCAACAAATACGCCTTCTTCTTCCGCCTTGTGCGCCAACATAGCGCCGCGAACAACATCACCAATGGCATAGATATTAGGGACCGCAGTCTGCAGGTGATCGTTCACCGCAATGCATCCACGCTCATCCGTTTCAATACCTACGTTTTCCAAGCCAAGCTTCGCTGTGTAGGCACCACGACCTACGGCAACAAGACAGTAATCGCCTTCAAAAACGACCTCTTCGCCTTTCCTGTTGGTGGCAGTTACTTTAACCACATCGCCATCGCGACTCACATCGCTAACCTTGGTGCTAAGACTAAACTTCACACCGAGCTTTTTCATACTGCGCATAAGCTCTTTACCCATGGCACTGTCCATAGTAGGAATGATGCTCTTGGCGTACTCCACGACAGTAACATCAGCGCCTAGACGAGCATATACTGAACCCAATTCAAGACCGATAACACCACCGCCAATGACAACCATATGCTTTGGAATCTCTTTTAGGCTTAGTGCTTCCGTTGAAGAAATGATGCGCTCCTTGTCGAACTTCGCGAACGGAAGCTCGACAGGCTTCGACCCAGTAGCAAGGATGATATGCTTGGCACTCACCGTAGTGGTCTCTTCGCCCGCCACCTGAACCATATTTTTATCTACTAACGAGCCGAATCCGTGCAATACATCAATCTGGTTTTTCTTCATCAAGTAGTCAATACCGTCACAGGTCGTGCTTACAACACCTGCTTTTCGCTCAATCATTTTAGCGAAATCAACCTTAGGATTCTCCACATTAATACCGTGCGCCTCAAAAGAATGTACAGCTGCATGGTAATGCTCCGAAGAATCTAGCAAAGCCTTTGAGGGGATGCATCCCACATTCAAACAAGTACCACCCAAGGTGTTATACTTTTCTACCAATGCTGTTTTCATGCCTAACTGGGCACATCTGATCGCACTTACATAGCCTCCAGGTCCTGAACCGATAACTACTACGTCGTATGAACTCATGTAAAATTATTTTTAACAATGTGCAAAGTTACATACCGTACCTAATTACTAGGGTTTAATTCTGAAAAATCTACTAATTACAACTATAAGAAGGGTACACCCAAAGAGAATACTCATCAAAGGTCCAAGCCAATTACCTGTTCTTACATACACCGTCTCTCCTTCCATCAAAGGAACTTCGCTCAGGAGCACCCCTTCTTCTTCCCAATTTAGTCGGTCTAAAGGACGTCCTTTGGTGTCAATAATAGTGCTGATGCCGGTATTAGCACTGCGCACCACATACTTGCGCTGCTCGATGGCTCTGAGACCAGAGAAACGCATGTGTTGCAGATGGCCGTAGGTATCACCCCACCAGCCGTCGTTCGTAATAACCGCCAAAAGATTAGCACCGGCTCTCGAGTATTCAGTCGCATATCCAGAAAACTCATTTTCCCAGCAAATAATCGGTGCCAATTTTAATCCAAGAGTGGTGTCCATAAAAACACTGCGCGCCGCAGAGGTGCCCAAAGTTCCTGAAGTACCGCCTAATTCAAGGGCCCAATCTCCTAGAATTGGCTGTAAATACTTAACAAAAGGCATGGATTCACCACCCACCACTAACTTCCCTTTGTGATAGATGTCCCAAGGCTTCATGGCGCTGCTCTGGAAGAGCGCCGTGTTATATAATGTGTAATACCGATCTCCCATGGGTCGGTTGTAGTAGGTCTTCTCCTCTTGGATGTCATACGTAGTTGCGCCAAAAATGGCGGACTTTCCGTAATTTTTCAAGACTTCTTTGAAGAGTGCGTCATTGACCGATTTTTCTAAAACCAATTCCTGACGTGCCTTTGGAAGAAAAGTTTCGGGAAGCACTAGCAAATCAATATCGGAAGCACCGCTCTGTTTTAGTAACCTATCGACTTTATATATCTGTGTACGTTCCGGTGTGCTCCACTTTTCGGTGTAGGAATTAATATTCGGCTGCACGACGGCAACTGAAAGGGATTTCTCAGAATTACCCTCAGGCATTAAAAACATCCCTAAGCTCAATATGGCAGGCGCCATAAGAACGGCTACTTTTGAAAAATTTTTTCTTGAGCTATACCATGTAACCGCCGCTATTAAAACCCATAAGGTCCCACCAGCATTGCCAATAAGTGCATACCACTGCACCAACTCTGGCAATGCGTAGAAGGTATTTCCTAAATGCAACCAAGGAAAAGCCAATCCCCAATATTCATGAAGGTGTTCAAAAGCCATCCAAGCTGCAATTGTGGGCAGCCAAGCCAGTGTAGAGTTTAGTCCAAGGCGGATAAACATCGCTCTTGCCCTAATACCGAACCACAATGCCAAAGCCATCAGCCAAGCATTGATACCAACGGTGGCAATGACCCCAAGGGGATGCGCATTGGCAATCCAATACGTTGTACCACCGTTCCAGATAGCGAAGGCGAGGTATAAGAAGAGTAAGGAACGCTTTTTTCTCTCGGCCAACTCAAGGAGTATAACCCAAGCGGGGAATAAGAGCACCACTAAAGGGCTCCAGGTCCAAGCGGCAATCAGACAAATTCCAGCCAGGACACTCAAAGAAAATGAATTGAGTTTTTTCCAATCGGTCATAGCGCCAAAATAATGCATCTTTGCACCCAATGAAACACATTCCGAATCTTTTAACGCTCATTAACGCTTCTTGCGGAGTTGTAGCAATCTATTTTATCACCGCACAGAGTAAAAATAGTGTTGCCGCGTGCTTGTTGCTCGCAGCACTATCTGATTTACTCGACGGAATAGTAGCCCGCCGGCTAGGTGTACACGGCCCCCTTGGCCAACAGCTCGATTCGCTGGCTGACGTAGTTTCTTTTGGTGTAGTCCCTGCTTTTTTATGGTCGAGTATCCTCAGTGATTACGGTACCTTGGACCAACCTTGGGCGATTATCATGGGAGCCACTGTGGCCGCCTCAAGCGTATACCGTTTGGCAAATTTCAATTTGAGGAAAGACCAAAGTGTTGACTTTATCGGTATGCCAACACCCGCAAATACCCTATTTGCATTAGGTCTCTGGATTTGGCTAGGGCTTTGTGAACAATGGGACTGGATCGTTACTATGTCCAAGGATGAGCGTACCGCAATGACCTTAGTACTCATCAGCATACTCATTATTAGCGTGTATTGGTTGAACGCTCGCATGCCCATTTTAAGTTTTAAATCCTCTGATGATAACATTCGTAGAAATGCACAAATAATATTGGTCATTCTCTTCTCCCTATTGGTTATTTTTGTTGGACCATTAGCATTTACTATAACCGTTGCAGCGCTACCATTATTGAGCTTTGCAACAGATTATTTACTACAAAAAAAAAATCAACTAAAATGAAGTTCACCGCTAAAATCAACGTGATGCCCCAAAAAGCACTACTCGACCCACAAGGAAAAGCGGTTGGTGCAAACTTGAAAAACATTGGCTTAGAAACGTGTGGTAATGTACGTATTGGTAAGCATATCACAATGGAGGTAGAGGCAGCTGATGTTGCAACAGCAGAAGCAATGGTAAAACAAGCATGCGAAAAGCTATTCATTAATCCAGTTATGGAAGCTTTCGAATTCACCGTAAGCGCATCTTAATCATTCTATTTTTCGTTCCATTCTAAGGTATTGAGTTCGAAGGATAACTTGGATATACCTTATGAATTTTCTAGCACATCTTCACTGCAGCCCAAATCACGAATCCATTCGGTTCTTCAATTTCACTGGGGATGGATTTCGAGGTAATGCCTGGAAGAACGGAGCTGAACCTGCTGTGGTACTTGGGGTCGAACTTCATAGATTCATAGACCATTTTACCGATCAACACGAAGCATCCATAGAGGTGAAAAGCCATTTAAGATTGGCCGCAGGCAAAACAGCACCTATTGCTCTGGATCTTTTGGGCGACTACTTTTTACATAAACATTGGGGCAAAGTGGCCCTGCTTCAACCGCATACAGCACTTCTCAACGCGGTTGAATTCATTGACTCTTGTACGCTCGAAATTGAAAGTGGTAAGAAGCTACTCGTTGGTAAAGCAGCGGATATGTGGCCTTGGATGAAGTCCGAGAAATGGCTAATGGATTATCAAAACTTAAAAGGAATTCGACGCGCCGCCCAAGGTATATGCGGACGGCACCCCGCTATTGCACCCTTGGGGTATTTCTTTACCGATTTTGAAGCTGGCTGCGCCGACTATCAATACACAGAACAATGGTTTTTATCCTTTTATCCCGAGCTCATCAGTGCTTGCCAAAAATTCATTAAAGAACACCCACTAGGCAAAGCCGCAGGGGTTTAACAAAACCACAGTTTTGGGTTGTATCTTTGTACGAGACTTAACGTTTTTTAATGATTTACATCAAAAGAAAAGAACAGTTTTGCGCAGCACATAAACTGTGGAACGACAAGTGGGATACCGCTACTAATAAGCGGGTTTTCGGGAAATGCTCGAATGAAAACTACCACGGTCATAACTTCGACCTCGAGGTTACTGTCAAGGGCGAAATAGACCCTGAAACTGGATTCGTAATGAATCTCTTCGACCTTAAGACCATCATCCGAACGCACATTATAGACGTGGTAGATCACAAAAACTTCAATCTTGATATCGATTTCATGCACGGAAAAATGCCAACTGCAGAGGTCATAGCTATGGAGTTTTGGAAAATCCTTGCGCCAAAAATTACTGAGTATAATGCAACCTTACATTGCATTGTGCTTGCAGAAACGAACAATAACATTATCGAATATTACGGAGAGTAATTATGAGTACCGCTTACATTTTCCCTGGACAAGGGGCACAATTCCCAGGAATGGGTAAAGATTTATACGAAAACAACACCAAGGCAAAAGCCCTATTTGATAAAGGAAATGAGGTACTAGGATTTTCCCTAAGTACCATAATGTTCGAAGGGACAGGAGAAGAACTAAAAGAAACTAAAGTGACCCAGCCCGCCATTTTTATACTTAGTGTGATTATGGCTAGACTATTGGGCAAAGGTTTTCAACCTACGATGGTTGCCGGTCACAGTCTTGGTGAGTTTTCAGCTCTTACTGCAGTCGGTGCATTAGATTTCGAGAGCGCACTAAAACTTGTTAGTGCTCGCGCTATGGCCATGCAAAAAGCTTGTGAGAAAAAACCGTCAACTATGGCAGCTATTCTCGGCTTGTCAGATGAACAGGTAGAAAATATTTGTGTATCTACACCTGGCGTTGTCGTTGCAGCCAACTACAACTGCCCAGGACAGCTGGTGATATCTGGAGAAATTGAGGCAATTGAAGCTGCTTGTGAATTGGCCAAAGAAGACGGTGCCCGTCGCGCTCTAGTATTGCCGGTAGGTGGCGCTTTTCACAGTCCAATGATGGAACCAGCACGTGCCGAACTTGCGGCTGCAATAGAAGCTACAGATTTTCGTGCGCCGATGTGCCCAGTCGTTCAAAACAGTGTTGCTAAAGCAGTAAGCGAACCTAATGAGATCAAGAAAAATCTCATTGACCAACTTACTGCACCTGTGAAATGGACCCAAAGTGTACAACAAATGATTTCCTCCGGTGTTACAAATTATGTAGAATGTGGCCCAGGTAAGACATTGCAGGGCCTTGTTAAGAAAATTGACCGCTCCATGAACGTAAGCGGTGTGACCTTCGAATAATGAAAGAAACCGCCTGGAAAAGCCCGTCCAACATTGCCTTAGTCAAATATTGGGGGAAATATGATGTCCAAATCCCTGCCAACCCTTCTATTTCCTTCACATTAAGTGAGGCTGCGACGACAACGCGCTTAATTTACAAACAAGGTACAGGGAACATTACGATTTATCTCGACGGTGAAAAAACCCCTTCGTTTCTCCCAAAAATTCAAGGGTTCCTGGAACGTTCTAAGGAATTCTTCCCTTTTACTGGCAAAATGGATTTTGAAATCCATACCAGCAATAGTTTCCCGCACAGCTCAGGAATTGCATCCTCTGCATCTGGAATGAGCGCATTGGCCCTCTGTATGATGAGTGTAAAAAAGGATCTAGGATTACCGATTAACAACTTCATGGAAGAAGCATCTAACGCGGCACGTTTAGGGTCAGGATCCGGCTCGCGCTCCTTATTTGGACCATTGGCCGCATGGGGTGAACACGCAGAGATTGACGGCAGTAGTAATGAATTTGCGGTTGCTTTCTCGGATGTAGATCCAATATTCAACTCGTTCCAAGACACTATTCTACTCGTAGATAAAGGTGAAAAGACAGTGAGTAGCACTGTCGGGCATGGGCTAATGAATGGTCACCCGTATGCTGCAACTCGTTTTGAGCAAGCCCATAAAAACCAAAGTGCTCTTCTTACATCATTGCTTGAAGGCGATCTTGACACGTTTGGCGCCATTGTAGAGAGCGAGGCATTAACCTTGCACGGTATGATGATGACATCGATGCCTTATTTTATGCTCATGAAACCTAATACTCTCGAGGTTTTAAACAAAATTTGGGCGTACCGAGAAGAAACTAAGCACCCCGTTTACTTTACTCTTGATGCGGGTGCAAACGTGCACGTACTGTATCCGAAATCGCACAAAGATGTCATTATCAGCTTTATAGACAGCGAATTAAGAACATTCTGTAAGGATGATAGTTATCTTTGTGACGAGGTTGGTCAAGGACCAGTCCAACTATAAATAAAAGTATGAGTCGTTCAAATCCATTATTTTACGGTAAAATATTACTCTTCGGTGAGTATGGAATTATCAAGGACAGCATGGGTCTTAGTATTCCTCATACATACTATAGAGGGGCTTTTCAATTTGAGACGTCTTTTAACCAAGATCAATCTAAGAGCAATGCGAACCTTTTCAAATACCTAGAGTACTTGAAAAGCGATGAAGCGCCTTGTCGCTTCAATACTGCCGCCTTGGAAAGTGATTTAAACAGTGGATTGTACTTTGATTCTTCTATACCTCAAGGCTTCGGTGTAGGAAGCTCAGGTGCCTTGGTTGCTGCTATTTACGACAAGTACTGTGAGGAGAAAATCTCAAAGAATCCACAGCACTCATCAGAAATTAAGGCACTTAAAAATATTTTCAGCTGGATGGAGAGCTACTTCCATGGAAAGAGCAGCGGTATCGATCCGACGATTTGCTATATGGGACTTCCACTTTTAATCAAAAGCAAGGATGAGCTAGGCTCAGTAAGCCTTCCGACCACATCAACAGGTACTGGCGCCGTATTCTTACTAAATTCTGGAGCCCCAGGCGAGACGCAACCCATGGTTGAAATATTCATGGATAAGCTCAAAGAAGAGGGTTTCAGAAACATGCTTAAAAACCAATTCATCAAATACAACGATGCTTGCATTAAGGCATTTGTCGAAGGAAACACTAACCCACTATTCAGAAACCTCAAGAAATTAAGTAAGCTGGTCTTGGAGAATTTCGAGCCAATGATTCCAAAAGGTTTCCACAATTTATGGAAACAAGGATTAGAGTCTGAGGAGTACTTTCTCAAACTATGTGGGTCCGGTGGAGGTGGATTCGTAATGGGTTTCACTCGAGACTACGAGAAAACTAGCGAACTACTCAAACAATACCAGCCCGAAGTTGTCTATAGGTTTTGAAAAAACTGAGCCAAAACCGCCTTCAATTCGTCAAAGTATTAGCACTCCTTAGTCAGATACGCTGGTACAACATTGCACTTTTAGTTCTTGGTCAATACCTCATCGCCATCTTCGTCTTTGCTCCTCAAGATGGACGCATAAAAACTTTTTACGATACCAATACCCATAGCATTGCTTGGGCCGGTGCTCTTATCATGGCTTTTGGTTTTCTAATCAATTCGTTCTATGATCAACAAGCCGACAGTATTAATCGTCCTATGCAAAGTGCCTTTGAACGATTAGTAAGCAAGCGCACTAGTCTCAATACCGCGCTTCTCACATTGGTAATGGGTCTTCTTCTTGCCTGGAGCGTAAGTATTAAAGCAGTAGTGTTTTTTGGTTCATTTGCTGTGGGACTGTGGTACCACAGTCACCGACTGAGAAACATCCCTATCGTATCACATACTAGCGCGGCCATATTGGCACTAACACCTTTTTTCGGTATGTCCGTTTACCACAATTATAGTTCACTGCACACCTTCGCCTACGGTGCCTTACTTGGCCTGACTCTTTTCTCGAGAGAGCTACTCAAGGACTTATTGATGCTTAAAGGCGATATACTTTCTGGTCGAAGAACCATTGCCAGCGAATACGGTGAAGAAAGCACTCGAAATACCCTTTTAGTCAGTGCAATGATTGCATGGATACCAGCATTCTTTACAAGAGATCTCTTTAACGAATACGCAGCAACAGGCATCTTCGTGATCCTTGTTCTCCTGAGCACTGCAAACTTAATTGCATTAAAAGCAAAGGATGTAAACGGATTACGCTGGGCACATTTGACCTATAAGGTTATTCTAATTCTAGGGATTCTAACTCTCCCACTGCTGTAGTTTAGCGCAGGATGTTCAAAGTACCGGTGAAGATTTCAATCTCATCAAACGGCAAATCAGCGATGAGTCGGTAACCGTAGGCACCTACCGGTAGAGGGTGACCTTTAAATATTCCGTCCCAACATTCGGTAATTTCCTTAGTATGAAAAACTTCATTACCCCAACGATCAAAAACAGAGAATTCGTAGCCTTCAAAGCCGACACCTTTGATTT
>MDTG01265463.1_pt1 | contig 30245 bp, 31 predicted proteins | sample 811421 | NCBI WGS metagenome assembly MDTG01 (sample SAMN05326645, study PRJNA326480) | marine metagenome | isolation source: seawater | place: Pacific Ocean: South East | collected 2011 | reverse complement strand
GGCCTAATACTTTTTTTATTAGATTAATATTAATTGATTTTCCAGTAGATAAAGACAATTCATCTACTTCTTTAAGAAATTTAAACAATTTTTCATAAGATCTTTCGACATTATTAATTATATAATTGGATAGTTTGGGATCAATGCTTATTTGTTTATCAGATAATGTTTTTGAGATAATTACTTTAAGCAAATCATCAGTTGGTAATTCTATTCCAATGTACAAAAAACTATATATCCTGGACTTTAAATCTGCTAATTTAAAATTAAAATTTTTAATTGATTGAGTAGAATTGATTAGTATATAGCTTTCTAATTGTTTAGACTGATTGAGAATTGAATAAAACAATCTTTCATCAATATTATTTTCAAAATTATCAATAATAAGGCAATCAAAATTATTTAAATCTCCTATTATTTTATCAGTTATTTTTTTTGCATCCATTAATTTTATTTTTTTTATTTTTTTTTCGAGTATTTTTGACAAGTGAGTCTTCCCACAACCAGGGTCGCCATAGATGTTCAACCATTTTCCTGGCCATATTGGCCACCCCTCTACTAATTTGTATGCAGAAAAATTATTGCTAGAAACAAAAAAGTCATGTTCATAATACTTTTTTGAAAAAGGGAATTTAAATATAAGTTGATCCATTTAAATAGTTTTAATAACCCATTGATCGTCAATTAACTTTAAATCTATATTTTCTTTTTTAAATTCATTGATAATTTTTTCTAATTTACCTAAATATTTAATTCTTAAATACATATAATCTTTATTAAATTCTTGCACATAAATATTTTCTATTAAATCGATATTTGTAATTCTATCTTTTAATTCAACAAAGTTACTTTTCTTACCTATGCTTAATTTTACATTTAAAAAAGAAGGTGTTCTAATATCAATGAGGTTTTTTGATTTGACTAAATTAATAAGTTCTTTTTTACTTTTAATAATAATTTTTTCATTTAAATTATTGCCTGTTAGGTTTTTGTCCCTTATATCAAGACTCTTTGATATTTCCTTCCCTTGAATTATACTTTTTAAATATATTTTTTTATTACCTGTTTTGTTTTGCTCTATTAGAATTATTGCCCTATTTTTATCAGGATATTCTTTAAATAAATTTAATAAATCCAAATTTAAAAGATTATTTTTATAATTGTTAATACTTCGAATAATTTCAATATTTTCTAAAGGTAAAATAAATTCTATTAAATCATTTTTATAAATTTCATTCCAATTATTGTAAAAATAATTTTTATTAAAAATATTTATTTCATTCTCTTTAATTAATACTGGTAATATATATAATTCTTTATCTGTAATTTCTGAGTATGAAATTCCTTTATCGTAAAATAAGTCATGAATTTTATCTTTGTCAAATGTGACACTAAAATTTACAGATTCTTCAATTTTTTTTTCTTCAGGAATCTTTATAATTTGATAATAAGACACTAATTTTTTAATTGAAGAAAACTTCAAATCAATTAACTTTTCACTATCTTCTTTAAGAAGAATTTTTCCGATTAATTGATTAAATCCCTCAGTTATAGCTTGATTTGCCAGTGCATTATTAGAGATTTTATCTTTTTTTTCTAATTTAATATTATTAACATTAAACAAATCATTTTTCGAAAAAAGAGTTTCAGTTTTAAAAAAAACTATTAAAATCAAAAATAATTGTTTGTAAAAGTTCATAAAATCAAATTATCAATATATAAATGAAAAAAAATGAAAATAGTTATAAAAAAAGCGGTGTTAACATTTCATTAGCTAATAAACTAGTAAGTCATATATCAAAATTATCAAAAAAAGATGTCAAAAAAACGAAGGGTTCGTCTAAAAAAGATATAATCGGAGGTTTTGGTTCCTTATTTGATATTAGTAACATTAAAATCAAAGATCCCGTAATTGTATCTTGTACAGATGGTGTTGGCACTAAAATTGACTTAGCTAATAAATTTAAAAAATTTGACACTATCGGCATAGACTTGGTTGCTATGTGTGTGAATGATTTAATAGTACAAGGTGCGAAACCATTATTTTTTTTAGATTACATTGCAGTTGGTAAATTAAATTTAATCAAAACTAAAAAAATCTTAAAAGGCATTTTCAAGGGTTGTAAAATATCAGACTGCAAATTAATTGGTGGGGAGACAGCTGAAATGCCAGGTATTTACTCTCAAGATAAATTTGATTTGGCTGGTTTTAGCGTTGGTATTATTTCAAAAAAAAAAATTTTAGATAAAAACAATGTAAAAAAAAATGATATTGTTTTAGCAATTCCATCAAATGGAATACATTCAAATGGATATTCTCTTGTAAGGTCGGTTTTGAAAAATAATAAATTGCCTAATAATTTGAAGAAAGAAATACTTAAACCAACTAGAATTTATACAAAAGAAATTTTAAAATTAGTGAATAAAAATTTTATCAACGCTTCAGCGCACATAACTGGCGGTGGTCTGATTGAAAACTTATTGAGATCTGTCCCGAAAAATTTAACTTTAAATATCGACCTTTCAAAGATTAAAATTTTAAAAATTTTTAAATGGCTAAAAAGTAAAAAAATTTCTGATGAAGAAATGATTAGAACCTTCAATTGTGGGGTTGGTTTTTGTCTAATTGTAAATAAAAGAAATGTTTCAAAAATTAAAAAAGTGTTTTCAAAAGAATTTAAACCCTATGAAATTGGATATATTTCAAAAGGTTATAGTAAAGTAAATTTATCAAGATCTTTAAAATGGTAAAAAAAAAAAGCTTGTATTTTTATTTCTGGCCAAGGATCAAATCTTAAAAATTTAATTATAAATTCAAGAGATAATAGTTTTCCAATAAAAATAAGTTTAATTATTTGTAATAATAAAAAAGCTTATGGAATAAATTATGCTAAAAAATTTAAAATTCCTTACATTTTTATTAATACCAAACTAGACAATTATGAAAATAAAATTTTAATGAATCTAAGAAAATATAAAATATCTTTTATTTGCCTTGCAGGGTATATGAAAATAATTTCAAAAAGATTAATTAAAAGTTACCAAAAAAAAATTATTAATATTCATCCTTCTTTACTGCCTAAATATAAAGGTCTTAATACTTTTGCTAGAATGTTAAAGAGTAAAGAGAAAAAAGCAGGATGCACAGTTCACTATGTTAATGAAAAATTAGATAATGGTATCAATATCGTGCAAAAAAATTTTATTATTAATGAAAAAGATAATGAAAATATTTTGAAAGTAAAAACTCAAAAATTAGAATATAGAGCTTTTCCCGAGGCAATTATTAAAGTTTTTAGAAATAACTAGTTATTGAAAAAAAAATCAATTTCTTTCTTTGCATTTTCTAATGAGTCAGAACCATGCACAGAATTTTTATCAATTGAGATTCCGTATAATTTTCTTATTGTATTTTCATCTGCATCTTTAGGGTTTGTTGCTCCCATTAATTTTCTGTTAGCCACAACGGCATTTTCTCCCTCCAATATCATGACCACAATCGGGCCCGATGATAAATATGCACATAAATCATTATAAAAAGGCTTTGATTGATGTACTTTGTAAAATTCTGAAGCTTCATCTTTTGTGATATGAATTTTTTTATTTTCTTTGATACTAAGATTATTTTTTATAAAAAAATCTTTTATTTTATCAACCAAGTTTCTTTCGACTGCGTCTGGCTTTATAATTGATAAAGTTTGTTCAATGTTATTCATAGTTATCCTCTACTAGTTGATTTAATAATCTCACTCCAAATCCAGTTGCTCCCCTAGAATTCAATGCCCCACCGTATTTTGAAAAAGCCATTCCGGCTATATCTAGATGGGCCCACGGTGTTTTATTTAAAATAAATCTTTGTAAAAATTGAGCTGCTGTGGTTGATCCTGCTCCTCCCACATAGTTTATATTTTGCATATCAGCATTTTTAGAATTCATCAGCTTGTCATAATTTTTATGAAGAGGCATCCTCCATAATTTTTCCTCGACTTTTTCTCCTGAATTAATAATTTGATTAGATAGTTTATCGTCGTTAGAAAAAAGTCCGGCATACTCTGAGCCTAAGCAAACAATTATAGCGCCTGTTAAGGTGGCTAAATCAATTATTATTTTTGGTTTAAATTTTTTTTCTGTAAAAGTTAGAGCGTCAGCTAAAACTAATCTGCCTTCAGCATCTGTATTTAGCACTTCGATTGTTTTACCGCTATAAGATTTTACAATATCTCCTGGTCTTTGAGCAATTCCACTTACCATATTTTCAACAAGACCTACAACACCGACAGCATTAATTTTTGCTTTTCTTAACGCTAAGCTTTTCATTAAACCTACCACAGCAGCTGATCCTGCCATATCATAAGTCATATCTTCCATAAATCTTGCAGGCTTAAGCGAATAACCTCCAGTATCAAAAGTAACTCCTTTACCTACAAATGCTAAAGGTCGTGATTTATTTTTTGATCCATTCCATTCTATTGTAACAAGATATGATCCTCTTATGCTTCCCATTCCTACGCCAAGTAAAGCATTCATCCCTAGTTTTTTTAATTTTCTTTTATCGTAAACTGATACTTTTAAACCATCCTTTCTTAGAGAGTTTAATCTCTTAGCATATTCGTCTGGGTGTAAAACATTGCCTGGTTCAGAAACCAAATCTCGAGCGTAAAAAGTTCCCTCTTCCAAAGCTTTAAATTTCAATTTTTCACTGGCTGTAGGATTATTTTTATTTCCAAAAACTTCTATAGAAATAAATCTTTTATTTTTTTTTGTTTTATACTTATCAAATTCATATGATCTTAACTTTAAACCATGTAAAAAATGGCCAATAAATTTTTGATTATTATTAATTACGCTTTCAGAATTAATAAAATATTGGCTTTTATCACCGTAGTTAATTCTGTTAAAGAACTCGGCTCCCAAATTTTCAATATCAAAACTTTTGATGTTTTTTTTTATAGATATTAGAAATATTTTTTTTTTTGAATTTACTTCATAGAATAAAATATTTTTTTTTAAGTCGCTTGTTTTCAATAAATCGTTTATGTAAGAGAACTCAGAATTTGATAAGTGTCTTTTAATACTCTTAGTGTTAAATTTTTCATCAACAAATAAAACAACATTGTGTGTGATTTTGCTATTCGATTTCTTGATATAGTTAATTTTTACTGACATAGAATTATATTTTCCTTTCAAACCAGGATGCATGGTATATATGCACTAAAATATCAAATTTCAACGGCAATATTATCATTATTCACTCTTTAGTTGAATTTAGTAGTTGGATGAATTAATTATATACAAAATATTCAAATGCATCAAAACAAAATTTTCTACAATTATCTTACTGAAATTTTTAAGACATTTCTGCTTATTCTTTTTGGCTTATCTTTGATAGCTTTAACAGTGAGAGCAGTAAATTTTTTAGATTTAATAGTTGAAAACGGTTATCCTACAAGTGTTTATTTTTATTACTCTTTTTTAAATTTATTTGGTTTAGCTCCAAAATTCATTCCCCTTTCATTTTTAATTGCTATTTTTTTATTTATTTACAAACATTTAGAAAATAGTGAATTTTTAATTTTATGGACATCTGGAGTAAAAAAAATAAAATTAGTAAACTTACTTCTTATTGCGTCGTCAATTGTTTTGGTTTTTTATTTAATTTTTTCAGTATTTTTAACACCCACAATGATGAATAAGTCTAGACAACTTTTAGCAAAAGACGAGTTCAATTCAATCTTACCGACTTTAAAAACAAATGAATTTAATGACTCATTTAAAAACTTAATCTTTTTTGTTGAAAAAAAAATTGATAATAAAGTGCAAAATATTTTTTTACAAGATAATGGAAACTATTTAAAAAAATTAACACCTAATTCTTCAAATAATCAAATTGTAAATATAATAGCCAAAAGTGGTATTGTACAAAAAAAAGAATTGTTTTTAATTAATGGACAAATCATATCTTTCAATAAAGAAGAGAAAAAAAATGAAATTATAAAGTTTGATCAATTAACCCTAAATTTTTCTGACATTAATACCAATCAAATAAAACAACCTAAGATTCAAGAAACATCAACTATAAGTTTGATTGGTTGTGCTATTAAAAATGAATTAAACAACAAATTTTGTGACGATGAGTCAAAAAAAGAAATTATACCAGTTCTTAATAGGCGTTTATCACTTCCATTTTATATTCCTGTTATTTCTTTATTAAGCTCTTTGCTTATAATTAAATCTAAAAAAAGATACTTCAAAAGGTCGGCAGTTTTTTTATATTGTTTTACACTTTTAATAATAATTGAATTAACGATTAAATATACTGGTTTAAACAATATAACTCAATTAATATTTTTATTTCTTCCGTTCTTTTTAATTATATTCTTATATTTATTTTTAAGTCGTAGTTTTCTTAAGGAATTTAAATCATCATGAATAATATTTTATTAAATTATATTTTAAAAAATTTTTTAAAAAAATTTTTTTTGGTTACGATGATATTTTACACTTTCGGCATGATATTAAATTTATTTGAGGAAGTAGAATTTTTCAAAAATCTTAACGTTTCATTTGCTACGCCTTTTATAATGACAAGTATTTTCATTCCTAGTATGATTATAAATATTCTTCCATTTATAATATTTATTTCTAGTATCTGGTTTGTAATTAAAATAAAAAATAATAAGGATTTTTTAACTTTAAAAGTTTTTGGTTACTCAAACCTAAAAATATTTTTTGTTTTAGCAATAACCGCATTTTTGCTTGGATGGTTTATATTATTTTTTGTTAACCCTATTACCTCCTCTTTGTCTAAATATTACGAAAAGACAAAATCAAAATATTCTAAAGATATCGATCATTTGATAACATTTAATTCTACTGGACTTTGGATAAAAGAAAATTTTGATAATAAACAAAGAATTATATTTGGATCAAAAATTGAAGGAAAAAATTTAATTGATGTAACTATTTTACATTATGATAAAAATTCTAATTTACTTCAGAAAATAATTGCTGATGAAGCTGATATTCAAAATAATGAATGGTCTCTTAGTAAGGTGAAAATTTATTCACCTGAAAATGGGATCTTTAAGGATGCTGAGATTGATAGATTGGATATAAAATCAAATTATAATTTACACAAAATTAATAACTTGTATAAGAATTTTGATACTTTGTCTTTTGTAGACTTAATTTTCAACTTTCAAGAACTTATAGATAATGGATATAGTAAGAAATTTTTAAATAAAAGTTTTCATACAATGTTAATTCTTCCTTTCTTTTTAATGGTAATGACTGGTATTGCCTCAATATTCACTATGAGTAGTTTAAATAGATCTAATAACTTTAAAATTATCACTTTTGGCCTAGTCTCTACAGCCGCTACTTTTTACTTTAAAGATCTTTCAATTGCCCTCGGACAAACAGAGCGTATTCCTTTAATTTTATCCGTTTGGGCGCCTATTATTATTTTAAGCTTGATTATGAGTGTAGGAGTTTTGCAAATAAATGAAAAATAAGATTGTTTACATAATTTTTTTTCTCTGTTTTTGTAATAAAGTTTTAGCAGAACAACTCAATATACAATCAAAAAATATCTCTATTGAAAAAGACAATAAAGTTTCAATTTTTGAAGGAGAGGTCTTGGTAAAAACTGAGGAAGGCAACACAATAAACAGTGATTATGCAAAGTATAATAAGGAAAAAGGTATTATTATATTAAAAACAAATGTTGCAGCCATAGATATAAAAAATAATATTATAAAATCAGATTACGCCGAATATGACGAAAAAACAAAAATTCTTAAGACAAAAGGTCCTACATTAATCACAACCTCTGAAAATTACATTATAAAAGGTGAAGATATTTTATTTGACAATGAAAATAAATTTATAAAATCTAATAAAAAAACAATCATTGAAGACATTGATAATAATAAAATTTTTTTAGAAAATTTTGAGTATCTAATAAATAATAATATTTTTAAATCAATTGGGCTTATAAATATAATAGACAATTTGAATAATTCTTATAAATTTTCACAAATTTACATAGATACAAAGAAAAAAGAAATACTAGGCACAGATATAAAAGTTAATTTAAATTCAAATGAATTTAAAATCAAAAAAGACAACAAGCCTAGGATTTTTGCTAATACAGTTCAAATTACCGATGATAAAAAATCATTTGATAAAAGCATTTTTACACTATGCAATTACAGACCTAATGATAAATGTCCTCCTTGGACTATTCAAGCTTCTAAAATGCTTCATGATAATAAAAAAAAAACAATTTATTATAAAAATGCTTTAATAAAAGTTTACGATATTCCTATTTTTTATTTACCCAGACTTTCTCATCCCGATCCAAGTGTTAAAAGACGCAGTGGCTTTCTGCTTCCAAGGTATTCGGATACTAAAAATTTAGGCTCAGGTTTTTCAATACCGTACTTTTATGCGATAAATAATGATAAAGATCTTACATTTACAAATTATTTTTATTTGCAAGAAAATCCACTTTTTATTGGAGAGTATCGTCAAGCATTCAAGAATTCAAATTTAACTTTAGATATGGGGTATACACAAGGTTATAAAGAAACAAGTGCCTCAAAAAAAAAGGGAGAAAAGTCTCACTTTTTTTCTAATTTCGTATCTTTATTTAAAGGAAAAAATAATTCCGAAAATATATTTAAATTTAAAACTCAAGACGTTTCGAATGACAAATATTTGAAGCTTTATAGAATAAAATCTGACTTGGTTGATTACAATCAAGATATTTTGGAAAATTATATTGATTTTTCTCATGAAAATGAAGATTTTTTTCTAAGCACAAATTTGACTATTTATGAAAATTTAAAAGAAAGTTATAATGATAAATACGAATATATTTTTCCAGAAATTACCTTAGATAAAACTTTATTTCAAAATGATTTTTTGGGTAGTCTTGATCTTCAAAGTAATTTTAGAGTTAATAACTACGATACAAATAAAACGTCAAAATTACTAATTAATGATTTAAACTGGAAACAAAATGAGTATTTATTTGATTCAGGATTGCGGGGAAGTTTAATAGGTAAATTTAAAAACGTTAATTATGACACTAAGAATATAGAATCATTTAAAGAAGATACAACAAATGAGTTTTTTGGGGCAGTAGGTTATCTTGCAGAAATAGATTTAATCAAAAAAAATAAAAAAAATAATTCTGAGAGTCTATTTTCTCCAAAGGTTTTGTTTCGTCATTCTCCAGGAAATATGAGGAAACAAAGTGATGGGCCTATCCTGAACGCCTTGAATGCTTTTTCTTTAGACAGACTAAGTAATTCAGCGGTTTTAGAGACCGGACTTAGTGCTACACTTGGATTTGATTTTGAAACTAAGAAAAATAGCAGAAATCATAGTCTTTCTATGGCGCAAATTTTTAATGAGAAAGAAAATAAAAAAATGGCCTCCAAAACAAGTTTAGATGAAAAGGCATCTGACGTAGTAGGCTCATATACTTACAAATTTGATGATAATATAAATTTTGATTATAATTTTAATATCGATCAAAATTATAAAGATTTAAATTATAATAATGTTATATCATCTTTAAATTTCAACCCTATTAAATTAGATTTTAATTATGTGCAGGAAAAAAAACACATAGGAGAGAAAAAATTTTTAAAATCTAAAGTAAGTTACGACAAAGGAAACCAGACAAAATTATCTTTCGAGGTTAAAAGAAATTTAATTACCAATTCTGCTGAGTTCTACGATTTAAGTTATGAATATTATAATGATTGTTTAAGAGCAGGTCTGGTTTATAGGAGAGAATTTTATAATGACTCAGAGCTTGAGTCTGAAAATGCACTTATGTTTAAAATAACTTTAGTACCTTTTGGAGATATAGACACTCCTTCGATTAATAAATAAATGAAACATATTCTAATAATTTTTTTTTATCTAATTTTTTTTAAAATTAATCATCTTTCAGCAATAGAAAACAAAATAATTGTAAAAGTAAATAGTAAAATAATAACTTCTTACGAACTTAAACAAACAATTTTGACAACATTAATTTTAGCAGATCAAGAAATAAATCAAGAGATTGTTGATCAATCTAAATCAGCAGCACTCAAATCTTTAATCAATACAATTTTTAAAAAAAATGAAATTAATAAATTTAATTTAAGTATTAGTGATACAGAGTTACAAAATCAATTATTAAAAATTTCTGGTGGCAAGTTGAAAGAACTTAAAAATAAATTTAAAATAAATAATTTAGATTTTTCATTATATGAAGATAAACTAAAAACAGAACTTATATGGCGAAAACTTATTTTTAATATTTATAATGATAAAGTTAAGATTAATGAAATTGAAATAGAAAAAGAACTGGCTAAATCTCAAATTGATAATAGAAAAGAAGAGTATAAAATTTCTGAAATTTTACTTAATTTTAATTCTGAGGAAGAAAAAATAGATATGATAGAAAAAATAAATGATCAAATTTCAAAAATAGGTTTTGAGGAAACTGCTTTAAAATTTAGTGAGTCAACCTCTGCTGTTGAAATGGGTGATTTAGGTTGGGTGAGTATTAATGGTTTAACAAAAAAAATAAGTGAAATATTAATAAAAATGAAAATTAATGATATATCGAACCCAATACAAATAGCAAACTCTATTCTTTTTATAAAATTAAAAGATAAGAGAGTTTCAAACACATCAGGAAAACAAAATGAAAATCTAAAAAAACAAATAATAAATTCAAAAAAAAATGAGCTTTTTAATTTGTATTCAACAAGTCATTTATCTAAAATTAGAAATAATTCCATAATACAGTATCAATGAGAAAAAAAATATTAATTATAAGTGGAGACCCAAACAGTATTAATTCTGAAATTATTTATAAAAGTTGGAAAAAAATAAGCAAAACAATAAAAAAAAGAATTTATCTTATCTCAAGTTATGATTTAATAAATGACCAATTTAAAAAATTAAAAATTTCTATTAAATTAAAAAAAGTAAAAACACTTAACGGTAATCAAGAAGAAGATTGCCTAAAGATAATTGACCAACCCGTTGCATATAAGAGTCCTTTCAATGTAGCAAAAAAAAATTCTTCTAAATTTGTGATAAATTCACTGAATTTAGCTCATAAAATATGCACGACTAATAAAAATGTAGTTGGAGTCATTAACTGTCCTATAGATAAGACTCTGTTAAAAAAAAATATGACGGGCGTAACAGAATACTTAGCTAAAAAATGTAAAATTAAAGATAACTCGGAAGTAATGCTTTTAAAGGGAAAAAAAATTTCAATTTCTCCAATAACAACTCATATAAATTTAAATCAAGTTTCTAAAAATATAAAATCTCACAAAATAATTAATAAAATAACAACTATAAATAATTGGTTTAAAAAAAAGCTTAAAATAAAACCAAAAATATGTATTCTGGGTTTAAATCCTCATAATGCTGAATTTAGAAATAATTCTGAAGAAAAAAAAATTCTCTTACCTGCTTTAAAAAACTTAAAAAAAAAAGGAATTATTGTTTCTGGTCCTTATCCAGCAGATACAATTTTCATAGAAGAGTACAAAAAGTTCAATGTAATTGTTGGAATGTACCATGATCAAATCTTACCTGCTTTCAAAACATTGTGTAAGTTTGATGCTATAAATGTTACTTTAGGACTAAAATATCTACGTTCATCACCTGATCATGGGGTGGCAAAACAAATTATTAAAAAAAATAAAGCTAATCCAACAAGTTTAATCAACTGTATAAAGTTTTTTAATAAATTTTGTTAATGAAATTAGCTAAAAAATCGTTAGGTCAAAATTTTTTAGTTGATAAGAACATAATCAGAAAGATAATTAATTTAACTAATCTGAAAAAATTTAATATCATTGAAATTGGTCCAGGATATGGAGCTTTGACTGATGAGATATTAAAAAAAAAGCCAAAATCATTTACTATTATTGAAAAAGATTTTAATTTATTCTCAAAATTGCAATCAAAATATCAGGACAATAAAAATATAAAACTTTTTAACGAAGATATACTAAAATTTAATTTAAAAAAAATTTTACAAAAAAAATCAATCATATTTGGTAATTTACCATATAATATATCATCCCAAATATTAGTAAAACTTATTAAATTTGATAAATTCGATACTAAGATTGATAGTATGATTTTAATGTTTCAGAAAGAATTAGGAGAAAAAATAATATGCAATTATCCTTCAAAATACTATGGTAGGCTATCAATTTTATCTAATTATAAATTATCCATTAAAAAAAAATTTTTTGTGAGCCCAAATTGTTTTCACCCAAAACCTAAAGTTACTTCAATGGTTATTCATTTTAAACCAAAAAAAAAAATATTCTTTTATTAAAAATTTAAGCAATCTTGAAAAAGTTACAAATATATTATTTTCTAATAAACGTAAAATGATTAATAAGAATATTAAAAAATTATTTAGTGAGATAGAGATTTTGAAATTAAATAATATTAATCTTAAATCAAGACCTTCTGAAATCGATCCAGATATCTATTATGCAATGGCAAAAATTTACGAAACTAAAAAATAGGTTTCTGATACAGTTTTATAATATTTTCAATCTGATTAAAGCAATTTTCTAGATTTTTATTAATTAGTATATAATCGTAATCACTCCAATGTTTAATATCTTCGTCGAATGATTTAAATCTTTCTTCTATTTCTTTTTTAGAATTTTGATTTCGTTTTATTAATCTTTCGTGTAATTCGTTTTTATCAATAATTAAAAAAATTTTAATAAATTCTAATTTTTTAAAATTTGACAATTGTTTCGTGCCCTGCCAATCAATATCGAATATTATGTCGTTACTTGAAATCAGTTTATCTACTTCATTTTTTGAAGTTCCATAATAATTTTCAAAAATTTTTGCATACTCATAAAAACTTCCATCTTCAATTAATTTTCTAAATTTTTGTGTAGATACAAAGTAATAATCAACACCATTTACTTCATTAGATCTTGGTGATCTAGTTGTGTGTGAGACAGATACTTTAAATGAGTGATATTTTTGTTGAATTTTTTTCGTTAATGTAGTTTTTCCAACACCAGATGGGGAGGATAGAATAACCATGATATTTTTTTTATCATGAGTCATAAAAAAAAATGATCTATTTTATGAGGATTTACTCTCAATAAATTTTATTGCGTCCCCTACTGTTAAGATTTTTTCTGCTTCACTATCAGATATTTCCGATCCAAATTCCTCTTCAAAAGCCATCACTAGTTCTACTGTGTCTAAACTATCTGCTCCTAAGTCGTCGATAAAACTTGCCTCTTCCGTGACTTTCTCTTGATCTATACCTAAATGATCTGCAACTATTTTCTTAATTTTTCCTTTTATTTCTTCTGACATGAATTCCTTTCGTAATTTTAATTTCTTAATAGATTATTGAATAGAATTGTCAAGACATATACATTCCGCCATTAACATGAATTGTCTCTCCATTAATGTAATTGGCCATGTCAGATGCTAAAAAAGCTACACAATTTGAAACATCTTCGCCTGTTCCTAGACTTCCAGATGGTATCTTGCTCAATAGAATATTTTTAAAATCCTCATTAATTTTATCTGTCATTTCAGTTTTTATAAATCCTGGAGAGACACAATTAATATTAATATTTTTTTTCGCATATTCTATAGCTAAGCTTTTTGAAAATGCAATAATTCCAGCTTTTGATGCCGCATAGTTAGATTGGCCTAGATTTCCAGTATGCCCAACTATTGAGGTAATATTTATAATTCTGCCATATTTTTTTTTAAGCATCTTTTTAATTGCAAACTTACTCATTAAAAAACTAGAAGTTAAATTAATATCTAAAACTTTTTTCCAATTTTCCTCTGTTAATCTAATTGATAGATTGTCCAAAGTGATGCCCGCATTATTAACTAAAATATCTAATCCATTTAATTTTTCATGCACATTATCAATAAATTTTTCAATTTTATCATGTTCATCTAATTTAAATTTCTCAATATTCACGTTTGGATATTTTGTTTTTAAATTTTTAAGTTTATCTTCATTGGTTCCTGTTGCTACTATTGTTGAGCCAAAATTATAGAATTTTTCAACTAAAGAATTTCCAATACCACCTGTAGCTCCGGTAATTAAAATCTTTTTATTTTTTAAATTCATTGATTAAATTTTTAATATCAGTAATTGTGTTAATTGAAAAGCAATTTGCATCTTTTAATGTTCTTTTAACCATGCCAGTTAAAACCTTTCCCGGGCCTATCTCTATATAATTTTTTACACCTGTTTTAGACATATTAATCAAACTTTCACGCCACTTAACCGTTGAAAATATTTGTTCGATTAATAATTTCTTAATATTATTAGCATTAGTTTCTGGTTTAGCTGTAACATTGCTAATTATTTCAATAAGAGGTTGATTAAACATAATATTTTTAATTTTTTCTTCCATGGCTGCTGCCGCTGGTTTCATTAAAGAGCAATGAAAAGGTGCACTTACTTTGAGCGGAATAGATTTTACTTTTTTCTCTTTTAAGACTATTTGTAAAGACTCTACGCTCTCTTTATTTCCACTTAGAATTACTTGTCCTTCTGCATTATCATTTGCAATTTCACATACTCCTTCTTTATTATCTTGAGATTTTATCAATTCACTAATGTCATTAATTTTCATTCCTAATACAGCAATCATACTACCAGCGCCAACTGAAACTGCATCTTGCATGGCTTTTCCTCTTTCGTGTAATAGATATAATGCATCACCAAAGCTCAGCGAGTTAGAGCTTACTAGGGCGCTATATTCACCCAGTGAATGGCCAGCAAAATATTTACACGAATTGAGATCAAAACCAAATTCATCTTTTAAAACTTTAAATATTGAAAAACTTACAGTCAAGATAGCAGGTTGTGTATTTCTGGTAAGTTGTAAATCTGTTTCCGGACCCTCAAGAATTATTTTAGAGATTGAATAATTTAATTTTTCGTCAGCTTCTTTAAAAATTTTTTTTACAACATCAAATTCTTTATAAAATTCAGATCCCATGCCCACAATTTGTGATCCCTGACCTGGAAATAATAATGCGTTCATAATATTGAAGTTTATTGAATAATTATTACTATTGCTATAACTAATTTTTATAGTATAAAACACCCTCTATTAAAAATGCAAAAACTAAATTAGGTATATTATTGTATGGCTTTTTACGAAAACACTTTAATTCTAAGGCAAGATTTAGAAGAGAAGAAATTACATGATTTGAAGAACAAATATAACGAATTGATAAATAGTTCGTCGGGTAAAGTTGTAAAAATCGAAGACTGGGGATTGCTAAATTTGACTAAAAAAATTAAAAGATTCAATAAAGGTTTTTTTATTCATTATAAATTTGAAGGAAATAAATTGACTGTAGAAGAAATTGATAAAAAAACAAATTTAGACTCTTCAATAATTAGATCTTTAATCGTAAAATACAAAAAGTTAGACACGGAAAACGAATTTTTCGGTAAATCAAAATAATGAAAAGAAAAAATAATAAATTTAAAAAAAAAAATACCAATTCATTGAATAAACTAAGTTTATTTCAGAAAAATGATGGTAGATTATCAAGAAAATGTCCACTATCAGTCAAAAATGCTCCTATAGTTGATTACAAAAATATAAGTGTTTTAAGAAAATACGTTTCAGATAACGGAAAAATTATTTCTTCAAAAATTACAAATGTTTCATTAAATAAACAAAGAAAATTAACAAGAGAAATTAAAAAAGCAAAATATTTAAGGTTATTATAAAAATGGAAGTTATTTTGTTGGAAAATATTATTAATTTAGGAAGTATAGGTGATAAAGTTTCTGTAAAAAATGGTTATGGAAGAAACTACTTGCTCAGAAATGGCAAAGCTTTAAGATTTAATAAAGAAAACCTAGAGTTAGTTAATAAAAAAAAAGACGAACTCAATAAAAAGAACACAGAAACAAAAAATAAATTTAAAGAATTGGCAAAACTAATTAATAAAAAAACCTTTGTTTTTTATAAGGAATGTAAGGAAAATGGTGAATTGTATGGTTCTATTAAACCTAAAGAAATCACCAACCTTATTAAAGAAAAAGCTAATGCTGAAATAAGCCCTTCTGTCTTAATTCTTAAAGATGAATTAAATAAAATTGGCATATTTAATGTAGAGTTAAATTTTCATACTGAAGTAAAAGCGACAATATCCGTAAAAATAGACAAAGTTCAATCTAAGTAACTTTTCCACAGAGGTAAGATAAAAGTGTGTAACTTTTTTCTTTAAACCGTCAATCCGTAACATATTATATATATGTGAAAGAACTTAAATCTCATCAAAATATTGATAATAAGCAGCCTTCAAATCTTGAAGCTGAGCAAGCTTTAATTGGATCTATTCTTGTAAATAATGACATTATTGATGAGGTGGCAAATATAGTAAAGGCTACAACTTTTTATGATCCAGGGCATGTAAAAATTTATGAAGTTATAGAAAGTTTAAATAACAAAGGGATGATTGCCAACCCAATTACTTTGAAAAATTTTTTTGAAAAAGACAATATGCTTAATGAAGTTGGTGGCACGGAATATTTAGTAAAACTTACCAGATTCTCAGGATCAACAAAGCAGGCAATTGATTACGCTAAAATTATTCACGAAATGTATCTTAGAAGAGAGCTAATTCAAATTTCTGATAAGTTATCCTCTGAAACTTTAAACGCTAATGCTCAAGAGCAAAATGCAGAAAATATAATTGAGGGTACAGAAAAATCTTTATTTGATTTGGCTGAAAGAGGAAGTTTTTCCCAATCTTTTTTAAAATTTAATCAAGCTTTAGACCAAACAATAGAAATGGCAACTCTCGCAATGCAAAACGATCAAGGCATCGTTGGTGTGCCTACTGGGTTGACTGACTTAGATGAAAAATTAGGAGGTTTACATAAATCTGATTTAATTATTTTAGCTGGAAGGCCTTCTATGGGTAAAACAGCTCTAGCTACCAATATTGCTTATAATGCTGCTCAAAATGTTTTAAAAAGACAAGAAAAATCCTCAGTTGCTTTTTTTTCCTTAGAAATGTCCTCTGAACAATTATCTACTAGAATTTTATCAGAGCAGGCAAGAATTAAATCTGATGACATAAGACGAGGAAAAGTCACGGAAGAGGAAATCAATAGATACATAGAAACCTCAAGAAATATTTATAATCTACCACTTTACATAGATGAAACGCCCGCTATCACAATAGCAACTTTAAGTAATAGAGCTAGAAGGATAAAAAGATTATTTGGGTTAAATTTAATAGTAGTAGATTATATTCAATTAATGCGGTCAAATTCAAATAAAAATGATGGACGGGTTCAAGAAATATCTGAAATAACTCAAGGTTTAAAAGCTTTAGCTAAAGAATTATCCGTTCCTGTTTTAGCATTATCACAGTTATCTAGGGCTGTTGAACAAAGAGATGATAAACAACCACAACTAGCAGACTTAAGAGAATCAGGATCCATTGAACAAGATGCAGATGTAGTAATGTTTGTTTATAGAGAAGCGTATTATTTAGAAAGAAAGCAACCTAAATTGGGTTCTATTGAGCATGCCGAATGGCAATCGAAAATGAACGACGTAAATGGTTTAGCAGATATCATCTTAGGCAAACAAAGGCATGGTCCAACTGGCACGATTAAAGTAGAATTTGAGGGTATTTATACGAAATTTAAAGATTTGAGTAAAAATTAGTAACAGTTTTCTCTTTAGTTATAAAAAAATTAGGATATATCTGAATTATTCCTATGTTAGCTAATATTTACAAAAAGTTAGTTATAGATTTTTCAAAAATTACACTTTTTTTTCTTACTATTTTAGTGATTTTTTCACTTTATCAATCAAAAAATTTTAATTTGGATGCTTCCTCAGATGCTCTATTGCTTGAAGGTGATCCAGATCTAAAATACCTAAGAGAAGTCAATGAAACATATGGCTCTAAAGACTTCTTATTTTTAACTTATGCCCCTGTTTCTAGTTTTACTGAAAAAGAAACTATTCTTAATTTACAATTGCTTAAATCAAAAATTGAAAAGTTGTCTTGGGTAGATAGCGTAATTACAATTATAGATGTTCCTCTTCTTAAAAGTACTGACGAGGGATTAATGGAGAGACTAAAAAACTACAAAACTTTGGCCTATCCAGAAATTGATAGAAAGAGAGGTTTTGATGAAATAATTAATAGTCCTATTTATAAAAATTATGTAATTAGTGAGGATGGCAAAACCTCAGGTATTGTTGTTTATATTAAAAAAGATGAAAGACTTGCTGAATACATAAAGATTAAAGACAAATTTTTTACTCAATTAAATGAAACAGGCTTATCCAAAGAAGAAAAAGTAAATTATAAAAAGTTTGTTAACGAGTACGAAGAATATAAAAATTTATATAATATTCGAAATAATCAGAATATAGCTGAAATTCGAGATGTAATTGGAAAATATGGTGAGAGTGCAAAAATCCATTTAGGTGGTATTCCAATGATCGCTGACGATATGATGAGTTATATTAAAAGTGATATAGCAGTTTTTGGTGTCGGTGTATTCATTTTCATTATCTTAACTTTATGGTTTATTTTTAGAAATGTGAAATGGGTAGTAATGCCGTTATTAGGATGTGCAACCTCAGTAATTATTATGATTGGATTATTAGGTTTGATAGGTTGGAAAGTTACAGTAATTTCATCAAACTTTATTGCTTTAATGCTTATATTGAATATGGCTATGAATATTCATTTGACTGTAAGATTTTTACAAATAAAAAAAGAATCTCCTGAATTTTCAAAAGAGGAAGCAATATTTACCTCAAGTAAAAAAATGATGCTTCCAATTTTATATACTGTTTTAACCACGATTTGTGCTTTTCTTTCTCTAGTTTTCAGTGGAATAAAACCTATCATTGATTTTGGTTGGATGATGACTTTAGGATTAATAGTTTCTTTATTAGTTACATTTTTATTATTACCTTCTTTAATAAATCTATTATCATCAGATAGTGAAATAGATATAAAGGATACTGAAAAATCTTTTATAACAGCCGCTTTAGGTTCTTTTACTAAAAACAACAAAATTTTGATTTTTGGATTTACGATTATTATTGTTCTATTTAGTATAATTGGAATTTTAAAGCTTGAAGTAGAAAATAGTTTTATAAATTATTTTGATAAAGAAACTGAAATCTACAAAGGGATGAAAAAAATTGATGAAGATTTAGGTGGAACTACTCCACTCAATATAATTCTAAAATTTCCTACTAAAATTAAAAAAGTTAATTCAGAGGAAGATGAATTTGATGAATGGGATAATGAGAGTGAAAATAATGAAGATAAGGCTAAATATTGGTTTACAAGAGATAAAATGGATAAGATTATTAAAGTTCATGATTATTTAGACTCTATGCCAGAAATTGGGAAAGTCCTTTCATTTGGCTCAATTTTAAGGGTGGCCGAGGATTTAAATAATAAACAGCTACAAAGTTTAGAAATTGCTGTTTTGTATAGTAAAATTCCTGAAGCAATAAAGAATGAAATAATATCACCTTATATTTCTGTTGAAAAAGATGAGGCAAGAATAAGCGTAAGAATAAAAGACTCTTTAGAAAACTTAAGAAGAAACGAACTTATTAATAAAATTAATTCTGACCTAAAAAATAAATTGGATTTTAAAGAAGATGAATATAAATTAGCAGGAGTTTTAATTCTGTTTAATAATTTATTACAAAGTTTATTCAAATCTCAAATTTTAACATTGGGAATTGTAATGCTTGGAATTTTTTTGATGTTTTTTATTTTGTTTAGAAATATTGTGATTTCATTTATTGGAGTTGTTCCTAACTTTATTGCAGCTTTTTTTATTCTTGGAATAATTGGGTCCTTAGGGATTCCTTTAGATATGATGACAATTACTATTGCAGCAATTACAATAGGAATAGCTGTAGATAACAGTATTCATTATATTTACAGATTTAAAGAAGAATTTGAAAAAATTAAGGACTATAATAAGACTTTAGATAAATGTCATAGCACTGTAGGAATAGCAATACTGAATACCTCCATCACAATTGTTTTCGGATTTTCAATTTTAGTATTATCAAATTTTATTCCTACAATTTATTTTGGTGTTTTTACTGGTATTGCTATGTTATTAGCGATGCTATCAGTTTTAACATTATTACCAAAATTAATTCTTACTTTGAAACCTTTTGGTCAAGAAGTTAATAATCTTAATTAATGATAGATTATCTTAATCAACTAATAAATAGTATTAATATTTTTGACTCAATTGTTTTAATTGTTTTTTTTTACAACATAGTTCAGTGTTTTTTGAAAGGTTTTTCGCTAAGTTTAATTTCTTTTATGAAGTGGGTTTTTTCTACAATTATCACCATTATATTAGTACCGAAAATGCAACCTTTAGTAAGTGATTACATTCAATCTGATTTTATAAATAACATTGGTCTAGGAATTTTTGTATTTGTTTTGACCTTATTTATTACAATACTTATCGGTAAAACATTGAGTAAAGCTGTAACCTGGACTGGTGTAGGACCTGTTGATAAAGGGTTTGGATTATTATTTGGTTTTTTTAAAGGTTATATAGTAGCTGTTTGTTTATTTTCTATTTTTAATTGGTTTTATCCTCACCAAAATTGGGGTATATCAACTGAGCAAGCTTTTTCATTTAATCTAATAAATAAAGGAAGTGAACTATTAATAGAGGAATTTCCATCCAGGGAAGATTTTATTGATACAAAAGAAAAAATTGAAAAAATTTAATTTAGATAAACTAAGAGAAGAATGTGGTATTTTTGGAATATCAAAGCATCCAGATGCGGCTGCTTTAGTTGCTTTAGGTTTGCATGCACTTCAACATAGAGGTCAAGAAGGATGTGGGATAGTCTCATTTGATGGTAGTAACTACCACTCAGAAAAAAGACAAGGATTGGTTGGAGATCATTTTACAAATTTAGAGACTTTAAAACGATTGCCCGGTGATGTAGCTATAGGGCATAACCGATATTCAACTACAGGAGAAACTTCTTTAAGGAATATTCAACCTTTTTTTGCAGATTTACATATGGGTGGACTAAGCGTGGCACATAATGGAAATTTAACCAATGCATTATTGTTGAGAGAGACTCTGGTAAAAGATGGAGCTATTTTCAGAACAACAAGTGATACAGAAACAATTGTTCAACTTATTGCAAAATCTAAAAGAGATAAATTTGTTGATAAATTAATTGAGGCACTTTTTCAAATTCAAGGGGGTTATTCTCTAATATTGATGACAAATAAAAAATTAATCGGTATTAGAGACCCTTTTGGTATCAGGCCTTTAGTAATAGGCAAAATAAAGAACTCATATATTTTTGCATCAGAGACCTGTGCTCTCGATATAGTTGGAGCAACTTTTGTAAGAGAAGTTGAGAATGGTGAAATTGTCATTATTGAAAATAATACACTCAAATCCATCAAACCTTTTTCTAAACAAAAATCGAGGCCATGTGTTTTTGAATATATTTATTTTGCTAGACCAGATAGCTTAATTAATAAAAAATGTGCTTATGATTATAGAAAACAACTGGGATCAGAATTGGCTAAGGAGAAAGATATTGAAGCTGATTTAGTTGTGCCTGTTCCTGACTCAGGTGTGCCGGCAGCACTAGGCTATGCTGAACAGTCAAATAAAAGATTTGAACTTGGCTTAATCAGAAATCATTATGTTGGTAGAACTTTTATTGAGCCCTCACAGAGCATAAGAAGTTTAGGTGTGAAATTGAAATTAAATCCTACAAAAACATCAGTAAGAAACAAATCAATAGTTCTAATAGATGACTCGTTGGTAAGGGGAACAACATGTTTAAAAATTGTGAAGATGTTGTTTGAAAGTGGTGCAAAGCAAGTTCACGTACGAATAGCTTGCCCTGAAATAAAATATCCAGATTTTTATGGAGTTGATATGCCAACTAGAGAAGAATTATTAGCTCACGGAAAAAATAATAAAGAAATGTGTGATTATATTAATGCTACAAGTTTAAAATTTTTAAGTATCGATGGGCTTTATAAAGCTTTATTAAATGAAGAAAGAAACTCTGCTTACCCTCAATTTAGCGACCATTATTTTACCGGGGATTATCCTATAAAACCTCTTGATAAAATGGAGGGATTAAAGATAAAACAACTTTCACTATTAAGTGGGAAATCAAATACTTAACTTAAAATAATAAGTTTTTTCTTATTATTTAAAAAATAGATAAATTTATCAATTAAAATTGGAAAAGATTTAATTTTTGTAGGTAGTTTTTTTACTGATTTAATTTGACCATTAATTTTAAAATTTAAGACATAAGAATTTTTTAAAAAAATTGTGATTTCGTTATTAATCAACATAAGAGACTTTATCTCAACATTTTTTTTTGAAATATTTAAAAAATTAGCAATCTGACTATTAATATCTGATGAGTAAAGAATTTCGTTTGAGTCTAAATCTATAGAAATTAATAAGTTATTTTTTGTAATCAAGAAAACATATTTTTGATTCAAAACAGGTTTGGTAAAAGTTGAAAAATTATATTTTTTAATAGTAGTGCCTGTATTTTTATCAATTATAAAAGTGTTATCTTTGGAAGTTACTAAAATTCTATTAGAATTATTGACAATTGCATTTCCGAAAAATAAGTTTGACGGATTAACATCCAGAGATTGATTTAAGTTAATAAACCAATTCATTTTCATTGATCTAGCATCAACTGAATATAATGAACCATATGTATTTAAAAAAAGTAAAGTTTGATCATCGGCAATGGACAGGTTGTTAATAAATTGATTCTTGATAACTGTCTCTTCTGTCGGAATAAACTTAATTATATCTCCATTTTTTTTGTTGAAAAAAAATAAATTATTATTTTGATTTGAGGCAATAAGCTTATCTTCTGCTATTTTCAAGTTTGATCTAAAAGGAATTTTGTAATTTTTTGCCCAAATTAAAGTTCCTGTTTTGTAATCAATTGCATATAAATAGCCAATATTATCTGAAACATAAATAATATCCTTTTCTATAATTAAATTAATTTTTTTTTTTATATTCTTAAATTTTTTTTTATAAAAATTAAATTTTGTAGATATTTTTTTTTCTTTAATAGAGTAAAATATAATATTTCCCTGTACGTCGTTAATGATAAGATACTCATCAACATATAAAATATTTTTATTAATTTTATATTTACTAAGTCTCTTACTTCTTTCAGCGATTTGATTGTTATTATTATATTTGAAATTTTTAAAATTATTATCAAAATTATAAAATTCATCTCTCCACTCTAAATTATTTATTGGTTGTGAAATTTGAATTCTCTGATTAATATCTAAAGTTATGATTTCTTTAAAATCATCCTTTAATGTTGTTATTGTTTTAAAATCTCTTAATACACCACTAGTTTGTTTAATTTCGCTATTTTCGTTTTTCCAAATTCCTGACTTGTCATCAAAAGAACAGCCACATAGTAAAAATAAAACTATTATAAAACTAAATAATTTCATTTATTCAATTTTGAATTAATTCTTTAGCTATAGATTTTAAAGCTGAGTCATTGCTTATTAATTTTTCTAATAAATTTTTTCCATTTTCAAAATCTCCTTCTTTAATCAAATAAAGTGATTTTTTAAAAACAATTAAATCTTTTTGCTCCTTCAGAGTTGAAGATTTTTCCAAAATTTCAAAATATTTTAAAATTTTTTCTTTATCTACAATTAAATTTTTTTCTATGACAGTATTTAAAGCTAGAATAGAATAAAATTTATTTTTTTTTAAAATGATTTCCTCATAAGTTTTTCTTGCATTGTCTTTATTATTTGAAGATAAATTTAACCCTGCTTCAATATACTTTTCAGCTATTAAAATGTTATTTTTTTCAGATTTATATTTTAAAAAAATAAACGTTGTTAAGACTATTATTAAAATAAATATAAAAATTAATATTTTTTTTTTATGAAGATTATAAAATCTTATAATTCTGTTTTTAAGATCTGGTCTATTTTCTAAACTTTGTTCCATATAAAAAATTTTTTTTTGTTGGAAATTTTTTTAATTTAACTTCTCTAGTATATTTTTTTATAGCTTTTTCAATTATTCTATTCAAATTTGTATATTTTTTAACAAATTTTGGATAAAAACCGCTTATACCCAACATATCATCTGTTACCAATATCTGACCGTCACAATTAACAGAAGACCCAATTCCGATAGTTAGAATTTTTAATTCTTTAGTTATTAATTTTGCTGCGTAAGGCGATAAGCATTCAAGTACAATGGCAAATGATCCGGCTTTTTCTATTGATTTGGCATCTTTCAAGAGTTTAAAAATTTCTGATTTTGTTTGACCTTCAATCTTAAATTTTTTTTTAAACTGAGGTGTAAAACCAATGTGCCCCATAACAGGAATTTTTTTTTTCACTAGAAACTCTATAATGTGATAATTTTTTTTATTGCTTTCTAATTTTACTGCATCACAGCCGGTTTTTTTAAATAACAATCTTGCGTTCTTTTCTGCGATTTTTTTATTTGAATAACTGTTTATTGGCATATCGACAACCAATAATGATTTAGAGATACCCATTTTTACACTGTTTGTGTGTTGTATAATATTATTTAGACTTATTTGGTGAGTATTTTTTTGTCCGTATAAAACATTCGCCATCGAGTCACCAACTAAAACTATGTCGACATACCTGTCTAATATTTTTGCTATATTTTTTGAATAAGCTGTTAAGCAAACAATTTTTTCTTTACTTTTTTTTAACAAAATTTTTTTAATTTTTTTATTCATTATTCTAATTCGATTGTGCTAGGTGGCTTTGAAGTAATATCATATACAACTCTATTTATTCCTTTTACATTATTTATTATCTTATTTGATATATTATCTATGAATTTTTTTGGAAAACTAAAATAATCAGCCGTCATACCATCCTCTGAGGTTACTGCCCTTAGTAAACAAATATTCTCATATGTTCTGGTGTCACCCATAACACCGACTGTTTTTATTGGAAGAAGAGCTGCATAAGCTTGCCATATTTTATTATAAAGATCATTTTTGATTAATTCATTAATATAAATATGATCAGCTTCTTGAAGTATTTTTATTCGCTCAGGTGTTATGTTGCCTAAAATTCTAATTCCAAGACCTGGACCAGGAAATGGATGTTTATCATTTATATTTTTTAACAATCCTAGAGATTTTCCTAACACTCTGACTTCATCTTTAAAGAATTCTTTTAAAGGCTCAATTAATTTTAAATTCATTTTATCTGGTAGACCACCAACGTTATGATGAGATTTAATTTTTGATGTTTTACTTCCTGTTGAAGATTTACTTTCAATAATGTCTGGGTATAGTGTTCCTTGTGCTAAAAATTTTAAATTTTTATACTTTTTAGACTCTTGTTCAAAAACTTTTATAAAAAGATTTCCAATAATCTTACGCTTTTTTTCAGGATTTGCCACATTCTTTAATTTTTTTAAAAAAAGTTTTGATGCATTAATCAGTTTAACGTTAAGACGATATTTTTTTTTAAATACTTTATAAGTATATTGAAATTCATTTTTTCTCATCAATCCTGTGTCCACCATAATGCATATAAGGTTTTTTTTTACAGCTTGATTTACCAGAAGAGCAACTACACTACTATCTACACCGCCAGACAAAGCACAAATTACTTTATTGTTTTTAACTTTTTTCCTTATTTCATTTATTAATTTTTGTTTTTGGGAAACGATATTCCATCTTTTTTTAATTTTACAAATTGAAAATAAAAAATTTTTAAATAATTGTTTTCCATTATCTGTATGTGTAACCTCTGGATGAAACTGAACACCATAAATTTTATCTTTGGTATTTTCAATAATTGTTAATTTAGAATTTTTTGTAGATGCGATTACCTTAAAATTTTTGGGTAATTTTACAACAGCATCTTCATGGCTCATCCAGACAGATGATTTTGATTTAAAAAAATTTTTCGTTAAATAAGATTTTCTTTTTTTTTCTAATATGGCTCTCCCAAATTCTCTTCTTTTTTTTGTAGCTTTTATTTTACCGCCAAAAATTTTTGAAATTAGCTGTAAACCATAACAAATGCCAAGAACTGGAATTTTTTTTTCAAATATTTTTTTTGGAACAGTTTGAAAATTTCTTGTAGTAACGGTTGAAGGCCCTCCAGACAATATAAGCCCTTTTATATTGCGAAAATCTTTTAATTTACTAATTTGATGTGGTGTTGCTATTTCAGAGTAGACACCGAGTTCCCTTACTCTCCTGGCTATTAATTTTGTAACTTGTGATCCAAAATCAATTATTAGAACTTTATTTTTATTATCATGAAATTGCATTTATTTTTTTGATAAATTTTCAATTTCAATTTTTAAGTTATCACTTTTATTGCAAAAATTTTTACATATTGATTTTAATCTTAAGTTTAATTCTCTGCTTTTTTTATAATCAGAGGCATTAAGTTTAAGTCTAGCTAGAAAATAAATTGCTTCTTCATTTTTGGGATTTAATAACATTACAGTTTTTAAATTTTGCTCCTCTAATTTTTTTTTGTCCTGTTTGTTAAATATTTTTGATAGGTATAGGTATGATATTTCATTTTTAGGATTAAAAACTATATCTTGTTCAAATTTAAACCTTGCATCTTCAAACTTTTTTTTATTAAACAAATTTATTCCTTGTTCAAAAAATTCAGTTTTTGCAAATAATAGATTTGGCAATAAAATCAGAAACAATAAATTATTAAAAAATTTTATTTTCATAGTTTGTAATTAATTGTTTTTTGGGTCATTTCTACACTGTGAACCATACTTTCGTAAAAACCTGCTTTTGTAATTTTTACAAATTTCGCTTTTTTATTTATATCTTCTAATTTGCTTGCTCCAATATAACCCATTGACGACCTTAACCCTCCTTGTAATTGATAAATTATTTTAGATACTCTACCCTTATACTCAACTCTTCCTTCAACTCCTTCTGGCACAAACTTTGATTTATCTTTAAAATTTTTTTGAAAATATCTGTTAGCTGATCCAGCTGACATTGCGCCTATAGATCCCATGCCCCTATATTGTTTATAAATTTTACCTTTACTTTTAAAAGTTCTTCCTGGACTTTCATCTGTACCAGCAAATATTGATCCCATCATAATAGCGTCTGCTCCTGCTGCTAGGGCTTTAGCTATATCGCCTGAAAATTTAATTCCACCATCTGATATTATCTTGATTTTTTTTTTCTTAAGAGCTTTTTTTACCTCTATGATTGCAGATATTTGAGGAACGCCTATACCGGCTACCATTCTAGTTGTGCATATAGATCCAGGACCAATTCCAACTTTAATTATATCAGCTCCAGAATTAAATAGTGTTTTTGCAGCTTGACCGGTAGCAATGTTTCCAACACAAACAGGTATTTTTTTTATAATTTTTTTTATCTTAGATAAAGTTTTAAGAACCTTATCACTATGTCCATGAGCTGTATCTATTACTATTAAATCTACTCCATGTGCCTCCAAAGATAATGCTCTATCAAAATCTTCTTTGTTTGTTCCTATTGCTGCTCCTACATATAACTTTTTATCTTTTACTTTTTTTACTTCAGCTGATTGTTCTTTTATGTTTAAATTTCGATGAATAACTCCTAATCCACCCTCTTTAGCAATTGCAATTGCCATTTTTGACTCAGTTACTGTATCCATAGCTGAAGTTAGAAATGGAACGCGTAGTAAAATATTTTTGGTTAATTGTAATGAAATATTTGTATTAGAAGGAAGAATATTTGAATACTTTGGGAGCAACAAAACATCATCAAAGGTTAAAGCTTCTTTAATTGTATCCATATAAACTTATATACAATTATTGAAAATTATAAAGACTTTAAAATTTCACAATGTAAATAAGTTTCTTTTGACTCTTTTCTGCTAGATTCCGGTTTAAAAAAATTAACTTTTTTGAATATAGATTTTGCAAGGTTTTTGACTTCTATAAAATCCTCTCCCATGAAAATTTTGGACACTAATACACCTTTAGGTTTAAGAGTATCTTTTGAAAAATTAATTACCTCAGCGCATAATTTATTTGTTCTAATAGAGTCTAATGATTTATTGCCAGTAGTATCAGCGGCCATATCAGAAATTATTACATCTAATTCTGAGTCAAAAAATTTTATAACTTCAATTTTAGTCTGTTTTTCAAGTATATCCCTTTTTAAAAATTTTAATTTTTTTATAGGCTGCATTTCTTGAATGTCTATTGATAATATTTTTCCAGATGTAATAATTTGATCAGCAATTTGCGTCCATCCACCTGGACATGAGCCTAAATCTAACAAATTGGTATTATATTTTATAAATTTAAATTTTTTATTTAGTTCAATTAATTTAAAAGATGCTCTTGAACGATAGCCCAGTGTTTTAGACTTTTTAAAAAATGGATCTCGATGTTGTTTTATTTTCCAAGAATTACTTTTTTTAATTCTTTTTGATTTTTTCATTACAAAATATCTTCATGACTTTCATCAGATATTTTTTCTAAATTCTTTTTACTTTGATTTTTGTAGATTAGCACGCTAAAAGGGATAGACATTAAATAAACCACACCAAAAATTAATAGAGTTTCCAATCTATAAAACAGTAGCGCAATAAAAATTATACCGATTCCCAGTAGCAAAAAAACTGTTGACTTAGGTGAAATTGATATTCTTTTAAATGATAAAGTGGGAACTTTACTCACTAATAATATTGAAATTAATATAGTTAAATAAGGTGTATAAGTTTTAATATCAAATTTTATGCTCAAATCTGTTAATTCATATATTAAAGGCATTAAAATTAGTAAACCACCTGCTGGTGATGGTATTCCTTCAAAAAAATTATTTTTCCATTTTTCTGTTTCATCTACCTTGGTTAAATTAAACCTAGCCAGCCTTAAAACACAACAAACAGAATAAATTAGAGTAATCGCCCATCCTAATTTTCCATAATTATTTAACTCCCAAAAATATAAAATAAAAACTGGAGCTATACCAAAACTTACAAAATCTGTAAGAGAGTCTAATTCTTTTCCAAACTCTGATGTTCCTTTTATTAATCTTGCTATTCTTCCGTCTAAAGCATCTAATATTGCAGCAAATAAAATTAAAGTTACTGCTAAACTGAAATTTCCATCAATTGAAAATTTAATTGAACTTATCCCAAGACATACTCCGGCCAACGTTAAAATATTTGGTAGTAAGTACCTTGTTTTTTTTGATGAAACTAATTTAAATTTTTTTTCTTCCATTAGTTAGAAGCCAATAAGCTTTCCCCTGCAACAACGTTTTGACCTAGTTTCGCTAAAACTTTTTTATTTTTAAAATAAATATCAACTCTACTTCCGAACCTTATCATTCCAATTCTATCACCTTGCTTTAATTCCTGATCTTGTTCAACTTCACAAACAATTCTGCGCGCGATAAGCCCTGCGATTTGAACAATTATAATTTCCTCTCCATTTTTAAGTTTTATCTTAAAATAATTTCTTTCATTTTCCTCACTTGCTTTATCTAATGAAGCGTTTAAAAATTTTCCTGGTTTATAAAAAATTTCCTCAACCTTACCGGAAGATGGCACTCTATTCACATGACAGTTAAATACGTTCATAAATACACTTATCTTGGTAAAAGACGTATTCTCTAATCTAAGCTCTTCAGGACCTGATTTTTCTGATATGTCTGTTATTAAGCCGTCTGCTGGACTTACTAGATAATTATCGTCATTTATGGAATATCTATCTGGATCTCTAAAAAAATAGTAAACCCAAATCGTAATTAAAATAAATATAATTCCCAAAAACTTAGAAAAAAATAGAATAATAAATGTGGCTAAAATCGAAATAGCAAGAAATTTATAACCTTCTTTGTGTATCTTAGGGAAAATTGAATTAAACATAATTAATAGTTTGATAATTTTTTCTTAATATGTATAAAAATCACAGTTAATCAATCTATATTTATGTCAAAAATTAAAGTTAAAAACCCAGTAGTAGAATTAGACGGTGACGAAATGACAAGGATTATATGGTCTTTCATAAAAGATAAGCTAATAAAACCTTATTTAGAGATAGATTTAAAATACTTTGATTTAGGTATGGAAAGCCG
>MDTG01157246.1_pt1 | contig 30252 bp, 25 predicted proteins | sample 811421 | NCBI WGS metagenome assembly MDTG01 (sample SAMN05326645, study PRJNA326480) | marine metagenome | isolation source: seawater | place: Pacific Ocean: South East | collected 2011 | reverse complement strand
TTTTTATACTTATTAGGTTTTTATATTTTATTATTATCATTAAAAGTAGATTATAGGATATCTTGTATTGGTGCAATTGCATTTGCTTTTTCATCTTATTTCTTTATAATTATACAAGCTGGTCATATGACTAAAGCACACGCTATTGCATATTTCCCTATGGTTATAGCAGCTGTTATTTACACATATAGAAAGAATATGTTGTTAGGTGGAGTGTTAACAGCTCTAGCATTATCACTTCAAATATATTGTAACCATTTACAGATAACATATTATTTAGCACTTACATTAATTTTATTTAGTATAATTGAATTTATACACGCATATAAAAAGCATGAAATACTTGATTTTGTAAAACGATCAGGTGTTCTTGTTTTGTCTATTTTGCTTGCATCTGGAACATCTTTTACTAGATTATCTACAACTATGGAGTATGGTAAAGAAAGTACAAGAGGTAAGTCAGAGCTTACAGATAATATAGATAATAAGACTAGTGGATTAGATAAAGATTATGCTACTCAATGGAGTTATGGAATTGCAGAGACATTCACTTTACTTATTCCTAATTTTCATGGTGGAGCATCTCAAGGAGAATTAGGAACTGATTCAGAAACCTATCAAGTTATAAAAAGAAGTCCTAATGCAAAAAGACTAATTAAAAACCTTCCATTATATTGGGGAGATCAACCTATTGTTAGTGGGCCAACATATGCTGGGGCAATTGTTGTTTTTTTATTTTTTTTAGGTTTATTTTTTATACAGTCTAGAATAAGAATTTGGCTTGTTTCTGCAACTATACTTTCAATTATGTTAGCTTGGGGAAAGAATTTTATGCCATTGACTGAATTATTTTTAGAATACTTTCCAGGATATAATAAATTTAGGGCTGTTTCTATGATTTTAGTTATAGCTGAGTTTACTTTACCATTACTTGGTTTTTTCGCATTGAATAAATTTTTATCTAGTAATGATGAAATTACAGATTCTATAGAGAATAAACAAGATCAAAAATTGAATAAATTATCTTTAGAAAACAAGAAGTTATCATCTATTAAGTTAGCATTTTATATCACCGGAGGATTAAGTTTACTGTTTGCTGTATTCCCTTCTTTGTTTTTTGACTTTGTGGGTTCTCAAGATGCTTTATTAGAAAAAAATGGTTGGCCAATTGAAGCACTTCAGAACGATAGAAAAAGTTTATTATCTCAAGATGCTATGAGGTCATTTACATTGATTTTACTGACTTTTCTTGTTTTATGGTCTTTTGTTAAAAATAGGTTGCATAAGAAGTATGCTATATTAGTTATTGGTTTTCTTGTCTTGATAGAGATGTGGACTGTAAATAAACGCTATTTAAATAATGATGATTTTGCTAGAAAATCTAAAGTAGAGAAGCCTTATAAGATGACTCAGGCAGATCAGTATATATTACAAGATGAAGATATAAGCTACCGAGTATTTAATCAAAGTGTAAGCACTTTTAATGATGCAAGTACATCTTATTTTCATAAATCAATTGGCGGATATCATGGAGCAAAATTAAAGAGATATCAGGAGTTAATTGAAAATCATATATCACGTGGTAATATGAATGTAATTAATATGTTAAATACTAGATATTTTATCACCCCACAAGGTAAAGTAAGCAAAAATATAAATGCTTTAGGTAATGCATGGTTTGTTGATAGTATATCTATTGTTGAAGATGCAGATCAAGAGATTGAAAAATTGGGTAATATTGATACAAGAAATATTGCAGTTGTAGATAAAAGATATGTTAATCAGATAGGTGATTTTATAAATTTAGATAAATCAAATAATACAATATCTTTAGAAGAATATAAGCCTAATTATTTAAAATATAATTGTAATGCTATAAATAATGGTATTGTAATATTTTCAGAAATATATTACGAAAAAGGATGGAATGCATATATTAATGGTGTTAAATCAGATCATTTTAGAACTAACTATGTGTTAAGAGGTATGAGTGTACCTAAAGGAAAATCTATTATAGAATATAAGTTTGAACCTTTACTGTATGGAGTTGGAGAGAAAGTTTCATTAGCATCTTCTTTAATTTTATTCCTTTTATTAATATATACTGCATTTAAAAGATAATGAAGAATATATTGATTGTTTCTTATTATTGGCCTCCATCTGGTGGTTCAGGTGTTCAAAGGTGGCTTAAGTTTTCTAAATATTTACCAAAGTATAATTGGAGACCTATAATATTTACGCCTGAAAATCCGCATTTTAAGGTTGAGGATAAATATTTATTAAAAGATGTTTCTTCTGAAATTGAAGTAATCAAGAATCCAATATGGGAACCTTATAGTATAAAAGATATTTTTTTTGGAAATAGTTCAAAATCAGAATCTGCAGGTGTTATCAGTAATAAGGACTCGATCAAGAATAGAATATTTAATTGGATTCGTGGTAATATCTTTATTCCAGATCCGAAAATATTTTGGATTAATTCTTCTGTAAAAAAAATATCAAATATTATTGAAGAAAAGGATATAAGACATATAGTGACTACTGGTCCACCACATTCTATGCATTTGATAGGATTAAAATTAAAAAAGAAATTTCCTGAGTTAAATTGGATTGCAGATTTTAGAGACCCTTGGAGTGAGTTAGATATTTTAGATAACTTTCATCTTTCATATTTAGCACGTAGAAAGAATATTAGGCTAGAAAGAGAAGTTTTAAAGAATGCCGATGTAGTATTGACAGTTAGTGAGAGTTGGATGGCAGATTTGAAAAGATTGGGGGCGAATAGGGTGGAGATGATTACAAATGGTTATGATATAGATGATATAAAAGCAGTTAACAATAAGAACGATAAATTTATTGTTGGTCATTATGGATTAATTAATCATTTAAGAAATCCTACTCAATTATGGGCTGAACTCAATAAATTATGTGAAGAATCTATGGATTTTTCCAATAAATTAGAGATTCATTTATCAGGAAATGTGGATAAAGAAGTGTTAAATGATATTAAATCAAATTTATTATTAAGAGATAAGATTAAAATGTTAGGATATTTGAATCATAATCAAGTTATACAAGCATATAATAATACATCTTTATTATTAGTTCTATTGTTTAATTCAACAAGTGGTATAGGTAATTATCCTGCAAAATTATTTGAGTGTTTGGCTGTTAATAGACCAATTTTTACATTTGGCCCTGCAGGAAGTGATACACAGAAGTTATTTGAAAAATATCATCTAGATCATTATTTTGTTTATGATAATATATTAAATCTTAAGCAAGTTGTTCTTGATATTTTTGAAAAAAAGAATGTTATGAAGAAAAATGATATTACGGTTTTTTCTAGAGAAAAATTAACATCAGATTTAGCAGATTTATTAAAATCATTAAATTAAATGGGTATTGTAAGAGATCAAAGTATTAAAAATTCATTTAGCTTTTACATTGGAATGCTAATAGGTGCAATTAATACGGTTATTTTATATCCAAATGTCTTTCAAGAAAATCCTGAACATTTAGGTCTAATTCAAATTTTAATTGCTTATGCTGTTTTTGTAGCTACATTTACAACAATAGGTATACCTAAAACTTTTCTTCGTTTTTTTCCTGCTATAAAAAATAAGGGTCAATTGTTTTTTCTTAGTTTAGTTGTACCTTTATTTGGTTTTATCTCTTCTTTATTGTTTTATTTCTTTTTTAAAGAATCTCTTTTTGATTTATTAAATGTTGGAGAATTGTTAAGGAATAATTTCTATTATGTTTTTATTCTTGTTTTTTTTATTGGTTTCTATGAAATATTAACTTCTGTTTCTAGGTCTTATCTAAATGCAGCAGTACCTATATTTATTAATGAAGTATTTATGAAGTTATATAGTTTAATATTATTATTGCTTCATTGGTTTAGTTATTTACAATTCGATTCTTTTTTATCTTTTTATATATCTGGTTATATTATAAAATTTGGTGTACTTTTATGTATTCAGTTATATCATAATAGATTATGTTTTAGTTTTACACTTAAAGAATTAAGGCTAAAAGAAATGTTTGTATATGGTTTATATGTTCTTTTAGCAGGTGCGTCGATTATGATTGTAACTAGACTAGATATGATTATGATAGGATCCCTATTAGATTTAGAACAAGTCGCTTTCTATACAATAGCCTATTTTATTGGTAATGCAATTAAAGTACCTAGTAAATCTATAGCATCTATATCAGTTCCATTATTAGCTAAAGCTTGGGAGGAGCAAGATTTTAAACAGATTAACACGCTATATGTAAAATCATCAATTAATCAGTTAATTATTGGTGGTATTCTTTTTTTGTGTATGTGGATTAATATAGACTCTGTATTTAATTTATTGCCAAGTGAATTTTCTCAAGGAAAATGGGTTGTATTTTTTATTGGAATATCTCAACTTTTTAATATAAGTACTGGAATTAATGGCCCAATTATTGTTAACTCTAAGTACTATAGATATGATTTAGTAACAAATATTATTCTTGTTGTTGTAACTATTATAAGTAATTATATATTAATTCAAAAGTTTGGAATTAATGGTGCTGCAATGGCAACAGCTTTATCTATATTCATTTTTAGTTTAGTTAGACTTATAATTATAAAGATAAAGATGAATCTACAGCCTTTTAATATAAAAACTATATATACTATATTAATTTTATTAGTAGTATATTTTATTATTAGTTCTTTTCCAGTTATTGGTATCCCATTAATAGATATTGCATGGCGATCAATATTAGTATTTTTGTTTTTTACTCCACTTATATTATTATTAAGATTATCAGAAGATATTATTGATGTTATTAATATTATATTAAAAAAGATTTTATTTAGAAAATCATAATTTATGAGTGTTACTTTATTACATATTTTTTATTTTTTTAAACACATAATTAATTATTTATTTTGAAAAAAATAAGTGTAATATTAACAACATATAATTCTGAATTATATATTAAAAAAGTTTTAGATTCTATTTTTAAACAAGAGGGGGTAAATCATAAATTCACACTTCAAGTAATTGTTGTAGATGATTGTTCTACCGATTCTACTTGCAATATTGTTAATAAAGAAAATGCAGAATTATATTCAACCAATGCTAATACAGGGGGCCCAAATAGTGGAAGAAATATAGGTTTGTCTAAAGTTAAGGGAGATTATATCATCATTGCAGATCATGATGACATATGGTTTTCAGATAGAATAAATAAGATGTTATCAGTTATAGATATTTCACCTATTATCACATCAGGGTATATTTTAAATGATATCTCTAAAAAGGATAAGATAGAAAGATATAATACGTCTAATAGCAATTCTCACTACATTTTATATGATAAGAACATTACATTTAAAGATAAGCTAATTAAGAGTAATAAGGGACAGATAACCTATTTAGGAAGCATCATGTTTTCTGCGTCTTTTAAAAATATTTTATTTGAGCAGGAAATCGGTATGATAGATTTTGATTGGGTTTTAAGGTTATTTCATAATAATACTTCGGTTGAATTATGTTGTCCTTTATATATCAGAAAAGTTCGTAAAGACAACTTGTCTCTAGATGAGGATTATCGGATAAAAGATTATAATTTTTCTCTTCGTTTTATTGATAATTATACTGAATGTTATCCAGATGAAGTTTTGTTATCTAAGAAAAAGATAAATGGTACTTTAGCTAGATATTATTATCTAATTGGTAATATGTATTTAGCTAGAAAATATTTTCTCAAATCAACAATTGAAATTAAGACTATATTGTATGTTATTACTACATTTGTTGGATCAAAATTAGTGAGAAAATATTTTAATATTTTTGGATAAATATGAAATTATTTGTGATTATAGGTCTTCAGAGGACTGGAACAACTTTACTTGCAAGTATGCTCGGTAGGCATTCTGAAATTAATATGCTTTTTGAGTCTGTTACTAAAGATTCATTAAAGTTGATAGGTAAAGAATGGAATGGTAATAAGTTATTAGCATATAGGCAAATAAGAGAGAGACAAAGGTCTAGTAGATGGGGTCATTTTATTAATCGTGTTGTTAATTTTGATTTTAAAAAAGAAAACCGACATCATTTAGTTCGCATATATCCTACATCAAAAATGTCTATAGAAGATTATAAGAAACAAGGAGCGATTTTTATAACGATTGAGAGAGATAAGGAATCTTCTATAAAGAGTATGATGAAAAGAGCTGGACAAAGTAGAAAACAGGCTGTTTATGAATGGGAACAGGGGATGAATATTATAAATAATTTAAAAGGTGAGAATACTTATTCGTTAAATTTTTTTGATTTAGTTAATAATACAGATAAGATACTTCTCGATATATGTGATTTTCTTGATATAAAATATACTGATAAAATGCTTGAAGGGCCTAAATTTAATTTTGTTTATCCACAAGAGAGCATTGTAAAGAAGAAATCATAACTTTCTTTTTTTCTTTTCCCAGTTCCATGCAGATATAAGCGATTCTTCTATATTTTTTTTACTCATCCAGCCTAATTTATTTTTAGCTAATTCTCCATTTGCATAAATTTCTGCAATATCCCCATCTCTTCTTGGTCCTATAGAGTAATTAATTTTAACTTTATTAACCTCCTCAAATTTTTTAACAATATTTAAAACACTTAATCCCTTTCCTGTACCAATATTAAATACATGTTTTCCAGCATTTTTATTTAGAAAATTAAGTGCTTTAACATGTGAATTTGCTAAATCACAAACATGAATGTAATCTCTTATACATGTCCCATCATTTGTTTTGTAATCATTACCAAAAATGATTATCTTTTTTCTTTTTCCTATTGCCACTTCAGTAATTATTGGCACAAGATTGTTAGGCTTATCATATGAGCAGTCACCAATTAACCCAGTATGATGGCACCCGATAGGATTAAAATATCTTAATGAAACACTGTTGAAACTATTTTTCACTATTATATTTTCACAGATTTGTTTTGTTTCTCCATAAGGAGATTCAGCTTTTTTAAATATAGCCTTTTCATCAACGGGTAGAATATCTGGATTTCCATAAACTGTGCAAGAAGATGAGAAGATAATATTTTGCACATTATATTTTTTCATACAATCTAGTATAACTTCTAAAGATCCGACATTATTTTTATAATATTTTTCAGGATCTCTTACAGATTCCTCTACAGATTTAAATGCAGAAAAATGAATTACAGCAAATATATTTTTTTCATTTTTAAATATATTTTCCATAATTTCTCCATCTGTACAATCTTTTTTATACCATTTTATTTTTTTCTTGGTGATTTTTTCAGCTCCTTTAATATTATCGATGCTTGAATTACATAAATTATCAATAATAATTGGATTATATCCTTTAGAAATCAGCTCTATAATAGTATGTATACCTATATAACCTGCACCACCTGTAACGACAATATTTTTCATTAGAAACATCTATTTATTCCAATAATATATCTCATCTGAATAAAATCTTCATCATAATATGGAGGTCTATTTAAAAATAATGGCATATCAAATCTAATAGTAATAGGCTTATTTTCTTTTATTATTTTACTATTTAGAAATGTATATGTTAGCCCAATTCCTGCATCTGCTCTTAATTCAGAAAAAATTGTTTTATAATTATTTTTATTTAATTTTTCATTTGTAATTACTCCTGCATCTGCAAATAAGTACGTTTCAAATCTTTTACTAAAAAAAGAAGGAAGATAACCTGTAAATTCAACTTCAGTATTTATAGCGGCTCCACTTATGCCATTGTAATTTAGTGAAACAACATCTCCATTATTATTAAACTCAGGAGATAGATAACCATTATATCCTCTTAAATTTAGTCCTCCACCTTGATGAAATAAATTCATTGAATTATCACTGTATTGCATATCTTCTCTTGAAATTACTCCTTCTGCCCTAAATAAATTGGAACTCATCATTTCTTCATTGTTGGCACCTGATAAAGTAAGTTTTGATTCTTCAGCCCATTTATTTCCATATCCAATTTGTAGATACCCTCGTGTTTTAATTTTGATTCTGTTAATCTTATTATTATTGATGCTTTTTAAGATAACTTTTCCATAATTGTATTCACTTGCAAGAGCAGAATTAGATAACATTAAGTTTAATGTTCCCGTTCCATATTTATATTTATATTTATGTTCAATATCTATATCTATTCTATTGTTTAATATATTTTTATCCCAATTATCATTAATTAGATATTGTTTATTTGTTCTATACATAGATAATAATTTGATAGAGATCTTATTTTGTTTTTTATTATCTTTTTTTTCAAGAGTTAAACTATTACTGTATAATCCAGCTAAGAATCGTGTGTTCACCTTCAATCTAGTGTTTAATGCTATTTGATCTATATTTGTATTATACTTAATATTATAAGAATATTTATCATATTTATTTTGATTTAAAATGCTATCTTTTTGCATAAATCCAGTATTTAGCCATACTGTAGCATCAAGTAAATGATGATGCCTCATATATCCACTTGCAATATTAATACCAAGCTTGGTACCATCATAACTATTCCATCTTATGTTAGGTTTATATTTAATTTCATAAGCTCTCCAGTTAGGATATGTTCCTAAACCATGATTATATTTATATTGAATATTATTTTTCGAACTATTATCTGGCATGTAAGCATCAGCTAATCTATCTGTTGGATCAATTATAACTTCTTCTATGCCTGAAGGAATGTTAATAATTGTAGAATATTCAGGATGAATTAAATCCCACCCATGCCATTTAGGTAATACTATTGCTGATGTTTTCTTTACAAACCAGTTGTTAGGTATATGATAGTCATATGTTTTTCCATCTTTTGCGATAACTCTAAAATCAATAGGCATTTGCATTCTTGATTTTCTTTTAAAAGTTACAATATTGTCCTTTACATTTACTGAATAATCTATTCTTTTATTTGTTTCTAACCATTGATCAAAAAACCAATTTAGATCTACTTTTGTATATCTAATAATTGCATTTCTAAAGTCTTCATTATAAGGATGAGCAATTTTCCATGTATTAAAATAATATTTCATAGCTTTTAAAAAAAGTTCATCTCCAAGTACATATTGTAGATTATATAGCATTGCTGCTGTTTTATAATATACATGTCGATATCCACCTCCATGCCTTAAAGCTCCATTAAAACCATCAGAGTGAGTAGATATAACAGGATCATTATATTTTGTTGCATCATTAATATAAGAGTAATATATTTCACTGTCAATTGCTCTAAAAGGTTCATGGAATTTATCTGTGTACCATTTTTTAAAACCAGATGTATTATTGTTTTCAAATTCTTCCATAAATTCCCCATCAATTTTAATTAGAGCCCAGGCTGTAAGGAATTGTGTGAATCCTTCATCTAGTAGAGCTCTATATGTTTCATTATTTCCAACTTGACCAAAAAACCACATGTGTCCAATCTCATGCGCTAGCAGATCTCTATATCCAGGGTCACTTCCGCTGTCTAATGTAATCATAGGGTACTCCATGCCAGATCTTGCATCAGCAACAATTACTTTATGATATACATACATACCAAAGTCTTCAGAAAAAACCTGTAAACATTTAGCGCCATATTCAGCAGCGTTTTGCCATCTGCTTGCATGTGGCTCTTGTACTAATGAATAGCATATTTTATCTTTCCATTTTACTTCTCCAATCCTATAAGTAGGGTCTGCTGTAAAGGCAAAATCATGTACATTTTCAGCATGAAATTTCCATGTTTTTTTCTTTCCTTCTTCGTATGGGATAATAACTGATGGTTGTGAATTCCATTTTTTATCTTTAAAATTTTTTATATCTAATTTTTTTCTTAATTCCTGAGGAAGAACTTCATTTCTATTTAGTAGAAAACCAGTTGCCTCAACTATAAAGTTAGACGCAAAAGTTAATTCAACATCATAGCATCCGAAATTACCATAGAATTCTTTTCCTAGATGCTGGTCTTTTGTCCATCCAAATTTTGCATCATACACACAGATTCTTGGATACCAATGTACACCATTATAATGTTTATTACCCCATGCATCAAATACAGTCATTCTTCTTCTTATCTCTCCAGCATCAAAGTAAGTTTTGAATTTTATATCGAAAGTAATTGACTGATTTGGGTTTAATCTGGTAGGGAGATATACTTTAAGAATAGTATTATCTAATTCAGTCTTGACTTTTTTTCCTTCAACAAGTATGTTGTCAATTTTTGTTCCTAACTTTTGTTTTTCATATTTCCCCCATCTTGTTGCTTTTGCTGCATTTTGGAGGTGTAATTCATGACAATATGAATCTGGTTGAAATGCATTTTGATACAAGTGAAAATAAACAACATCTAAAGTGTCAGGAGAATTATTCCAGTATGTTAATTCTTGTTGAGCATTTATGATATCTGTTCTCTCATTTATTTCTGCTTTTATATTGTAATAAACATCTTGTTGCCAATAATCTTTATTTGGCATTTTATTTTTCCAATAATTTGGATTATCAATATTTTGATATGTATTTGGTTTTGAAAGTGGGTTGTATTTTGTTTGAGAATAACTTATTGAATAAAAAAGTATCAGATAAATAAAGATGTATTTTTTCATGATTTAATTTTTGACAAATATACTATTTACTTATAATCTATTTTTAGCATTTATGATACTTGTATTTAATTCAAAAATAAAAGATTGAATTAGTTGTATTTTTTTACTTATATGCTTTTAAACTAAGATCTATATTTTTTATAGAATTTGTGATTGCTCCTATTGAAATGTAATTTACTCCACATTCAGCATATTCTTGTATATTGTTATCTGTAATATTTCCTGATGATTCTGTTTCACATGATTTACTTATAATTTTTACAGCTTTTTTTGTTGTTTTATAGTCGAAATTATCTAATAATATTCTGTCTATTTTTTCTGATTCAAGAATTTCTTTTACCTCATTCAAGCTTCTCGCCTCTACAATTATAGGTAGATTTAATTTATTTTTAGACAAGTAATTTTTAGTTTGCTTTATAGCCTTGGCAATATTTCCTGAAAAATCAATATGATTATCTTTTATCATTATAGCATCGTAAAGTCCATATCTATGATTATTTCCTCCTCCAATTCTTACCGCCCATTTTTCTATTATTCTATTTAAGGGAGTAGTTTTTCTAGTATCTAGTATTTTTGCATCAGTATGATTTATTAATTTGTTAAGATATGTGGTATATGTTGCGATTCCGCTCATTCTTTGCATACAATTTAAAACAAATCTTTCTGCTTTTAAAATAGATCTAGCATTTCCTTCTATCTCAAATATTATATCTCCTGTATTAATCTTTTCACTATCTTTTTTATAAAATTCTATATTTAGATTATTATCAACATGTGAAAATATCATTTTTGCTAATGAAACTCCAGCAATTATTCCATTTTCTTTTGCAATTAATTTTGCTTTATGATTTGTGTGTTTTTCTATGCATGCCATTGAGGTATGGTCTCCATCTCCAATATCTTCTTTTAAAGAATTATTTATAAAGATTTTAATTTCTTCATTATTCATAAAGCCAAAATTATTAATATTGTCAAAAGTACAAAAATGAAGATTGTATTATTAGTGATAGGTAAAACAAATCAACAGTATATTATTGATGGTATTAATGATTATAGTAAAAGATTAAAATATTATGCAAATTTTGAAATGATTGAATTGCCAGCTATTAAGTCAAAAAATAAAAATAAAGAACAAATAAAAATAGATGAGGGAGCCCGTATTCAGAAATATTTTAAAAAAGATGATTATATTATCTTACTTGATGAAAAGGGTGATGATTTTACTTCTTTAAATTTTAGTGTAAAGATGCGAAAATGGCTATTGCATAATACTAAAAATATCGTTTTTGTTATTGGAGGAGCTTATGGGCATTCAGATTTATTATATAAATACTCACATTATAAATTGTCTTTATCTAAAATGACTTTTTCTCACCAATTAATCAGGTTATTTTTTTTAGAACAATTATATAGATCCTTTACTATTATAAATAATCATCCTTATCATAATCAATAAATGAAGCTTGTTTTCGCAACAAATAATCAACATAAAATATCTGAAATCACATCGTTGCTTTCTAATAAAATAGATATTTTAAGTCTTAGGGATATAAAATGTTTTCATGATTTAGAAGAAAGTGGAGATACATTAATTAGTAATGCTTTACAAAAAGCAAGATTTATTTATGATACTTATAATATAGATTGTTTTGCTGATGATACTGGTTTGGAAATTATCAGTTTAGATGGCGCTCCTGGTGTTTATTCAGCACGTTATGCAGGACCATTATGCATTGCAGAAGATAATATTAAGAAAGTTCTTAGTGAGTTGTCAAGTAATAAAGATAGGTCAGCTGTTTTTAGAACTATTATTGCACTTATTCTAAATGGTGAAGAAATTATCTTTGAAGGTGTTTGTTATGGTGTTATTACCAAACGAAAACAAGGAGTTAATGGATTTGGATATGATCCAATTTTTATGCCTACAGATTATAATCTTACATTTGCACAAATGACTCTAAAAGAAAAATCAGTAATTAGCCATAGAGGAATGGCAGTTAAAAAGCTAGCTAGTTTTTTGAGTCAATATTTTTTATAATTTTTTTTAATCTTTATATAAGTCAATCCCTTTGGGTATAAATTTACTTATTTCTCCTTTATGTTTCATTATATCACGAACTAGGGTGGAAGATACATGTGATACATTTGGAGGTGTAGCAATAAAAATTGTTTCTATTTCTTTACATAAATCATAATTAGTTTGTGAAATTCTCATTTCATAATTAAAATCATATACATCTCTTATCCCTCTAATAATATATTTGGAATTTTCTTTCTTGCAAAAGTCTACTGTTAATCCATTATATTCTTTAACACAGATTTTTTTTTCATTTTTATAAATTTTATTTATCCATTTTTTTCTTTTATTTATTGAAAAATAATTATTTTTTTCATTGTTTTTGCCTATAGCAATAATAATTTTATCAAACAAAGGGAGGGCTCTTTTTATTATTTCATAGTGACCAATAGTAAATGGAGAAAATGATCCTGGAAAAACAGCTTGTTTTATCATGAATTTATTTTATACCAAAAATATATAATTAAAATGAAAATATGCTAAAACATACTGTTCCGTATTTTCTTAATTCAACCTTTCCCTCAATAATTGTGCTATTATTATGTTCTATAATCAGACATCCTCCTTCTCTTATTAATCCTCTACTAAAAATAATATCTTTTATACTTCCATGTTTTTTGTAATTATATGGTGGGTCTAAAAAAATGAAATCAAATTTTGTGTTAGTTTTTTGTAGATATTTTATGCAATCTTCTTTTACTGTTTTAATATTCATGTCTAAATTGTTGCTCGTTTTTGATATATAAGAAATACAGTATTTATTTATATCCACAGAAGTTATTTTACCACATCCTCTTGACCCAAATTCATATGATATGTTTCCAGTACCTGAAAATAAATCTAATACTTCCCTGTTTTTCAGATCATATCTGTTTTCCAGTATATTAAATAAACCTTCTTTAGCTCTATCTGTGGTTGGTCTTACTGGTAATTTAGAGGGAGCTGTTAATTTTCTACCCTTATGCTTGCCAGATATTATACGCATAATATTTGTGATAATAGACTAAAATGTTCATGTTCATTTATATTGAAATTATCTGGAATTCTTAACATGTTAGATCTTTTGCCAAAACGAATATATCTTATATATTCATATAATAGATTATATGTTTTTCTTTCAATTTGACCATAAAGTACTACTTCTGTTGTTTCGGTAGATAAATTTAATTGTTCTATACAAAATAACATGTAATATAATAAATCTTCTTTTGTTATAAAGTTAAAAGAATTATGAAAGATTAATTTTTCATCACTTACTACAGTAATAATAACCTTCATATTTTCTATATTAGCATACATAGTTAAATTTTTATTTTTAATATACTGTTCTATTAATACCTTGTCTTCAGACATATTTTTTGCTATTGGGAAGCATGCTTTAGTGATTTCAGTAATCTCTTTTGGAATTGAGTAAATAATTTTAATTTTATTAGATATTAGCTGATCTTCGAATATATTTTCAAATGTATCGCTTTGTAACTCTAATATTTTTTTCTTCACTCCATCTGTTTTAATGTCATATGGTATTAATGTGTTAGGAAATCCGCTATACATTAGAGAATATGAGCAGAATTTTGATTGTAAGAACGGGTTTTTGCTAATAATATTTATCAGTTCTTCAGAATTTTCTTTTATAGAATTTTTATCCCATTTACAAGTATAAATATATTGGTAATATAACTTCTTGTTATCTAGTATGCAGAATGAAAAATTATTCACACCTATTTTTAATGATAAATGATATTCTTCAGAAGAATTTATATCAAAATCATCAGATGATAATATTGTTATATTATTCTCCCCAATTACCATTTAATGACGCTTCTTCCATTGACCCTACTTTAAGTAAAGAATGAAGATTATAACTTTTATTGTTAGCATCTAGGCCAGTAAATATTTCTTTATATGTTGTTGAAATTTCAAATACTTGTACTATAACTTTTCCTTTTTCAATTTCTCCTGCATTAATTTTATATTTCATATTAGAATAAGGTACATTTGTTAATGTTGAAATATCTATTTTATTCTTATTATCTCTATTCTCAATATATGAATTATCAAAAACACTTTCTTTTGCTAATACATAACCTGTGTCTCTGCTAATTATTTCTAACTTTAGAGCTTCTTCCTCACTTATTGAATCAGGTGTTTCTCCTATTGCTTTTATTATTGAAATAGAATCATTCTCTAAAAAGTATATTAAATCATTAAAATTATCAGCATAAGACCCATAATTTTTTTTATAAGCAATTTGTACTTGTCTAAGATCTTTAAGTTTTTGAATATTCTCTGATATTCTTTCTTTTGCTATTTTTTGGAATTCTATTTCACTATTAATACTATTAATTATTAAATATCCTAATAAAAGATTTATACAGATTAGAATAAATACAATTTGTTTTTTCTTCATTTGAAATTTTTTATATGCAAACTTACAATTTTTGTTAATATAATTATAAAATGTAGTTTCTTTGTATTAATATAATATAATATAAGTATGAAGAAAATAATTGCCAAGCTATTATTGTTTGTTGCTGGTTGGAAGGTAGTAGGAATAAAAAAATATCCCAAAAAATGTATTGTAATTGCTGCACCTCACACTTCAAATTGGGATTTCTTTTTTGGAAAATTATATTCTTATGTATTAGGTATTAGACCTAAATATTTAGTAAAGGATGAACTTGCTTTCTTTCCCTTAAATTATATTATTAGATTTAATGGAGGTATACCTGTTGACAGGTCTTCATCAAATAATTTAGTTTTAGAAATATCTAATCTCATATCAAAGTCAAATCAATTTATATTAGGTTTATCACCTGAAGGAACTAGAAGTAAGGTTCTGAAGTGGCGTACAGGTTTTTATTACATTGCAAAAACATCTAATATACCAATAGTATTGACATTTATTGATTTTAAAAAGAAGGAGATTGGCTGTTATGAAATATTATATGATTTATCAGATTTTGATTTTAATATGCAGCTTATTGAGGATTATTATAAGAGATTTACTGCTAAATATCCTGATAAATATAATTTAACAATTTTTTAAGAATATTGTTAACAACAAATTTTAAAAGGATATAAATAAATAAACATCGTTTTTTGGATTATATTATTTTTGTTTAAATAAATAAAATATATGCCTTTATTAGAGAAAGATAAATTAGCAACAGTTGAGCAGGCTAAAGAAATGGGTTTATTGCCAGAGGAATTTGATCAAATCAGAATTATTTTAGGTAGAATCCCAAATTTTTGCGAATTAAGTATTTTTGGCGTTATGTGGTCTGAACATTGTTCTTATAAAAATTCTATTTTATGGCTAAAAAAATTACCTAGAAGCGGACCTCATATGTTAGTTGAAGCAGGGGAGGAGAATGCAGGTTTAGTAGATATAGGAAATGGTTTAGCATGTTGTTTTAAAATAGAATCACATAATCATCCATCAGCTTTAGAACCATATCAAGGAGCCGCAACAGGTGTTGGAGGGATTAATCGTGATATTTTTACAATGGGTGCTCGTCCAATTGCACAATTAAATTCATTACGTTTTGGTAATATTGAGAGTGAACGTACAAAATGGCTAGTTAAGGGTGTTAGTAAAGGAATTGGAGATTATGGAAATGCATTTGGTATACCTATTGTAGGTGGAGAAGTTTTTTTTAATGATTGCTATAATACTAATCCATTAGTAAATGCATTTTCAGCTGGAATAATGAATAAAAATGATATGATTTCCGCAACATCTTCTGGTGTTGGTAATCCTGTTTTTATTGTTGGTTCTTTAACTGGAAAGGACGGTATTCATGGAGCTTCTTTTGCATCAAAAGATATTACTGAAGAATCATCTGAAGATCTACCAGCTGTTCAGGTAGGAGATCCTTTTCAAGAAAAACTATTATTAGAGGCAACTTTAGAATTAGCACAAACAGATGCAGTTGTAGGTATGCAAGATATGGGAGCTGCCGGTATAACTTGTTCTTCTAACGAAATGAGTGCAGCTGGAAAACATGGAATGGATTTATGGTTAGAAAAGGTGCCTACTAGGCAAAATAATATGAAAGATTGGGAAATTTTATTGTCGGAGTCACAGGAAAGAATGTTGGTTGTAGTTAAAAAAGGTAAAGAAAAGGTTGTGAATAGTATTTTTGATAAATGGGATTTATCTTGTGAACAAATTGGCGTTGTCACTAAAGGAGAAAGAGTGCGATATTTTATGCATGGAGATTTAGTAGCAGATGTGCCATGTGCAGATTTAGTTTTAGGTGGAGGTGCTCCTGTATACGAAAGAGAATTTAAAGAACCTACTTACTATAAAGAATGGAAGAAATTTAATATAAATAATATTAATATTCCTTTAGATTTAATAACTGTTTCTAAATTTTTAAGTGGTCATGAAAATATTGCTTCTAAAAGATGGATATTTGAACAATATGATTCTATGGTAGGAACAGTCAATATAAGTACAAATTTCCCTACTGATGCAGGTGTGATTAATTTAAAAGGAAGTGATAAAGCATTAGCTATGACGGTTGATTGTAATGCGCGTATGGTTAATGCCGATCCAGAGCAAGGTTGTGCAATGGCAGTAGCGGAGGCTGCTAGAAATATTGTTTGTTCTGGAGGAATTCCATCTGCAATCACCAATTGTCTAAATTTTGGTAATCCATATAACCCTGAAGTGTATTGGCAGTTTGTAGGAGCAATTAAAGGAATGAAAAAATCTTGTGAAAAATTTAACACACCGGTTACTGGAGGTAATGTTAGTTTTTATAATCAGTCGAATCAAGAAGGAAAGGAGGTTCCAGTTTTTCCAACACCTACCATTGGTATGTTGGGTATTATTGAAAAAAAGTCACATGTCACTTCACTAGCTTTTCAGGGTAAATCAGATTTGATTTATTTGTTAGGACCTTTTTATAATGATATTTCATCATCAGAATATCTAGCTTCATATCATGGTGTTGCAGAGTCTTCAGTTCCAATATTTGATCTTGACATGGAGTATAATATTCAGCAAGCAGTTATAAAATTAATTCGTTTAGGAATAATTGAATCTGCACATGATGTTTCTGATGGAGGTCTATTTATTAGTTTATTAGAAAGCGCAATGGTAAATAATCTTGGTTTTGATATTACTACCTCTTCTGAGGTTAGAGAAGATGCATTTTTATTTGGAGAATCACCTTCCAGAATAGTGGTTTCAGTTTGTGAAACTACAGAAGATGCTTTATTAGATAATTTAAGAGATGTTAATATACCATTTATATTATTAGGTCATGTAACAAAGGGAGAAATACGTGTAGATGATAATATATATGGTAATATTGATGAATATAGAAATATTTATATGAATTCTCTATCTAGTAAATTAAGTTAATTCTATACTAGAATGAAAATATGATTTTAGTGTTAATTCTTCTTGAGGTAAGGTAATTTGGCACAGCATATTCTCTACTACTAATGTCTTTCACCCATAGATAAGATACGGTATTATTTATATTTAGCAAATTAAATACTTCAGCGCTTATCCATATATCATCAAATTTATTTAACCACCGTATTTTTTTAAATTTATTTTCCTCCTTAATTAATATAGAAAATCCAATATCTACTCTTCTGTATGCTGGAATTCTTAATATATCTTGATATTTTTCAGAGTTTGGTGGACCAAAGGGTAATCCAGACCCATAAATAAGGTTTAGATTCATTTTGTAATTAGGATTTCCAGGTATATAATCTTGAAAAAACATGCTAAAATTAACTCTTTGGTCAGTTGGTCTTGGAATAAAACCAACTGATAATTCTTCTCCATTTTCATTTAATTTTTTATCTCCAATTATATTCTCTTCTGTTTTCATTATTGATAAACTTATCCAGCTTTCAGCACCTTTTACAAATTCACCATTTATTTTAATGTCAATACCTGTTGCATATCCTTCTGATCTTTCATTAGGTAGATATTGAATTCGTACATTATCAATTTTATAAGGAATTAGATTATTTAATTGTTTATAGTATATTTCTGAAGACCATTTGAAGGGTCTATCCCATTTATAAAATAAATAATCAGAAGCAACTAGGTAATGAGTTGATTTTTGTGATTTTATATTTCTTTTGATAATTCCCTTTTGATCTATTAATTCCTTATAGAAAGGAGCTTGGTAGTAGACACCTGTTGCGAATCGAAAAACAATATCCTTTTCCCAATTAGGAGCATATGCAATAGTTGACCTAGGACTAAATAAAAACTCTTCATTAAATGTCCAATAACTAGCTCTATAACCAGCATTAATTGTCAAATTATCTATGTCTTTAGATAATTCTATATAACCAGTATTGCGATAAGAATTTATATCTAAGGATTTTTTTAGTGTTTCATTTAAAATTATTTGTTGATTTGTATCCGCATTATTTCCAATATTATCATTAGGGTGTGGGTAATTATAAAATGCAGAGTCAATTAATACCCATTCGTTTATCTTGTCTTTTATGTTTTCTTTTTGCACTTTAAAACCCCAATTAATTCTATCTTGTATTTTATTTTTATAATTACCTCTATGTGAAAAATTTGCTACATTGGCATGTAGATTATTTCTAGCATGTTTAATATGTTTTCCTACTCCACGGTCAAATGCAATTTCGCCAAAACTATTAGAGCCTAGACTATTATCTAGTTGATAAAGCCAGTATTCTCCTATAATATCAAAACTTTCCTGTTCATATGTATTGAAAATAGAGCTACTAAATTCTAATTTTAAATTTTTTGTAGGTTTATAATTGGTGTTTATTGCACCGAAGAATGTTTCATAGCTATCAATTTCTTTTCCTTCAAAAAACATATTTATTTTTAATGCTTCATTAATAGTTCCAAATTCAGTTTCTCTATTTTGCGGAATCATTTCATATTTATTAGAACTTATATTACCTAAAAAGCTGATTTCCCAATTTGAATTTATTTTATAACTAATCAAATTTTGAATATCGTAGAAGCGTGGATTGTAGTCTGCTCTTGTATCCATGGAATTTAATAAGTATTTGCTTGTTTTATATCTAAAACCTAATAAATATGAGAATTTTTTTGATTTATTTATTCCTTCAATATTTGCACTTCCACCAAGTAAACTTAATTCTATATTAGACCTGTTTTTATTAGGTTTTTTATATTTTATATCTAGTACTGAAGACATTTTGTCACCATATTTTGCGCTAAAGCCACCTGCAGAGAAAAGGATATTTCCCACCATATTTGTATTAACAAAGCTTAACCCTTCTTGTTGTCCTGAATGTAATAAAAATGGTCTGTAAATTTCAATACCATTTACATATACAAGGTTTTCATCAAAATTTCCTCCTCTGACAGAATATTGTGAGCTAAGTTCATTTGCTGAACTAACACCAGGTAATGTCTTTAAAATAGCTTCTATTCCAATAGCATTTCCAGGTAATAAATTAACATGTTTTGGTTTTATTCTAGTTATATTATTTTTTCGTATCTCTTTATCTATAATAATTATATCATTAAGTATTTTACTATTTCTTTTCAACTTTATATTAAGAATATAATTTTCACCTTTTTCTAATAAGGGAATTCTTATTTTTTCAAACTGGTATCCAATAAAACTAAATATTATAACAACAGATTTATTATTTGGGATATTTATTTTGTATTGACCATCATAATTTGAAGTTGTACCTATATTTGTGTTTTCAATAGATATATTTACTGATGGTAATTTATTGCCTTTTTCATTTGTGATAGTACCCGATATGTTTTGTGAAAAAACTATTATACTAGTTGCTAAATAAAAAAAAAGAAGAAATATTTTTTTGTACATATATTAAGCAAAATTAAAATTTAATTATAATGATAAACAAGAAATTATCTATTTTCGTATAATAATAAACAATTATGAAGAAGATACTTATTATTTGTACAGGAAATTCATGTAGATCTCAAATGGCTGAAGGATGGTTAAGATTTTTAACTCCTAATTATTATATATATAGTGCAGGGACAAATCCTGAACCTGTTAATAAATATGCTGTTCTTGTTATGAAGAAAGTTGGTATTGATATTTCTAATCATACATCAAATAATGTTCATGATTACCTTGATATAAGTTTTGATTATATTATTACCGTTTGTGATAGTGCAAAAGAAAAATGTCCTGTATTTTCTGGTAATGGTCATATGATTCATCATAGTTTTATTGATCCTGCTAAAGCTAGAGGTTCTGAAGAGGAGTTAAATGATATTTATACAGCAGTAAGAGATGATATTAAACAGTATCTTGAATCTTTTGTAAAGTGCTATCTAAAATAAATTTATAAAAAGAATTTGGCTTCATATAGTTTTTTGTTTCCAACATTGTCAGTCACTTCTAATATTATATTATTTTCCCCTTTTTTAATTAGTTTATTAATATCATAACTTAATAAATTTCTTTTGTGGTCATAATCCATTAGTATCCATTTATTATTTATTGTTCCTTTATAATTCGCAATTCCACTATGTTTGTCTGTTATAGTAAATCTAATTGTTTTTTGTTTTTTGATTATTTTGCCAGGATATATATTAACCCCTTTTATATCAGGTTTAATTGTGTCTGCAATAATACACATCTTTCCGAACTCTTGAATTTTTGTTGTTAAATATTTACCTTCCCATTGACCTCCTTTATAATAGAAATTATCTTTTTCTTTTATTGCTATATATACTTTTCCTTTAAGATTCTCCGGTATATTTTCCTTTATAGCAACGGTAAAACTTTTATGTAAAGGTGTTTTGTTATTATGACATTTATGTATTTTTCCAAAGACACCTTTTATAGAATCTTCTGTAGAATAAGAAAAATTTATATTTTCATATAGTGACATTTTTTCTATTTGTATTTTAAAATTATCTTTTTTAAATATATTGTTTTTATTATAATGGAATAACTCTAAATTTGTATCTTCTATATTATGATTTATTTGTTCTATTTTCTTTTTCACATTAAATTTTATTGAAGACTCATTGTTTGCAAAGTCATTCACTTTTAGTTCTATTAAATGTATTTTTTCATCATTGATATTAATTACACCATTATTTAGTAGAATCTTGTAGTTTTCTAATTTATTATATGGTAAAGAAAAACACCTATGATACTTTGTATTATTTGTTATTTTTTCACAATAATCAATATGCGCATTTATGAATCTAGTTGTTAAAAAGTTTAATGTGTCAGCTTGAAAATGATAACATAGGTTATTATCATAATATAATTTAATAGAATATACACCATTTTTATTGTATGCATTATTTAATTTATCATATGTTGATATGCCAATTGAAAAATCTTGAGATACTTGAATAGTGTCTTTAATTAAATAACCACTACCTTCTTTAGTCACATTGATAACTGTATCTTGGTTGTTTTTAATATTATATACTTTTATTTTCTTTATCGTTGGAGGAATATTATCTGCTATTTTAAAGTTAAAAAACAGTGGATTAATAGGTCTTGAAGATTTGGTTTCTCTTATCTCAAAATGTAAATGGGCACCAGCACTTGACCCAGTATTTCCGGATTTTCCAATAATTTCCTTTTGCTTGATTAATATTTTTTTCTTTGGATAATAATTAATTTCAAATTTTTCTTTTTTGTATTGTTCTCTTTTAATAATAGTATCAATTTTTTCAGCGAACGATTTTAAATGTGCATATACTGATGTTTTACCATCATAATGATTTATATATATAACTTTTCCATATCCCCAGCTTGAGATTTTGATTCTGGAGATATAACCATCAGCTATAGCATATACATTTTGGCCTTCTACTCCTTTTGTTTTTATATCGATTCCTGCATGAAAATGATTTGTTCTTAATTCTCCAAATGTTCCAGATAATAACATGTTAATGTCTAATGGATGGATATATTCTTGAGAATTTATAATTTTATTAAAACTCACAATTAAGATGATAAATAATATCTTTTTCATGGCAACTAAATATATTTTGTAATTATCGCAAATATAAAACCAAAATTTATGATTAGTAACTATAAAATTTTTTAAGTTTGTGATAATTATTTTCTTATGAAAGATATTATTGATAATATTGAGAAAAAACTTAATCAGTTTATTTCAAAACATCATGATTTGCAGAAAAAAGAAACAAATCTTATAGAAGAAAATAATAAGTTATTTGTTGAATTGAAGAAAAAAGAAGAGGAGATTGTTAATCTTAAAGAAAAATTAAAGATTATTAATATATCTAAATCTGTTGACGCATCACAAGAAGATATAAGGTTAACTAAATTAAAAATCAATGGTTACCTTCGTGAGATTGATAAGTGCATAGCATTGTTAAATAAATAGTTTAAATGGACAAGTTATCTATAAAATTACATGTTGCAAATAGAATCTACCCAATGAAGATTGAACGTAATTCAGAAGAATATATAAGAAATGCGATTAAGAGGGTTGAGGGTCGATTAAAATTTTATGAAGATAATTATGCTATACAAGATAAACAAGATTTACTTGCCATGTGCCTTATTGAATATGCATCAAAATTAGAAACTTTAGATAATAATGATATGCATGAAGAAAATGATATACGTAAAAAGTTAGCAAGAATTGAAGCTAACATAACTGATAATATATAAGTATTCTTTTCTTTTACATTAAGTTGTTTTAATTGATCTGTTATTTAAGATATTTTATTTTTTCATATTAATAAATAACGCTAGTTTTTTTTAAAAAATATAAAAAAATTTAATGATATGATAACAAATATAATATTATTAGCTGTTGGCTTTTTAGTTGGAGTAATTATCTTTTTTTTAATTATTAGATTTACAAATAAAATTAAAGCAAATAGCATTATAGATGAGGCATATACAAGAGCTGAACAATTAAAAAAAGAAAAGATTTTACAAGCAAAGGAAAAATTTATTGAGTTAAAATCTAATCATGAGAGTCAGATTAATAAAAAGAATCAAGATATAAATAGTTCAATACAGAGATTAAAACAGAAAGAAAACACATTAAATCAAAAAATTTCAGAGGTTAATAAGAAAGGAAATAAGATGGGTATTGAAATAAAGGATTTACAGTATCAAAGAACTGCTATTTTAAAGAAGCAAGAGGAATTAGATAAGGAACGTAGTAAACAAATTAAACAATTAGAATCTATTGCTAATCTATCTGCAAATGATGCGAAGAAAGAATTAATAGAATCTTTAAAGGAAGAAGCAAAAACAGAGGCTTTATCCATTATACAAAACACAATTGAAGAGGCAAAATTAACCGCAAAACAGGAGGCTAAGAAGATAGTAATTCAAACTATTCAAAGAACAGCTACTGAAGAATCTATTGATAATTCTGTTTCTATTTTTAATATTGATAATGATGCTGTTAAAGGAAGGATTATTGGAAGAGAAGGACGTAATATAAGAGCTCTTGAGGCTGCTACTGGTGTTGATATTGTAGTAGATGATACTCCAGGAGCTATTGTGATTTCTTGTTTTGATTCTATTAGACGAGAGATTGCTCGTTTATCTTTACATAAGCTTGTTTCAGATGGTAGAATACATCCTGCTCGAATAGAAGAAGTAGTTAGGAAGACAACTAAAGAGATTAATGATGAAATAATTCAGATTGGAAAGAAAACAACAATTGATCTAGGTGTTCATGGCCTACATTCAACTTTAGTTAAGATGATTGGTAGAATGAGATATCGTTCTTCTTATGGGCAAAATCTTTTGCAGCATTCTAGAGAAACTGCAAATATGTGTGCTATAATGGCGGCTGAATTAGGTTTAAATGTGAAGTTTGCTAAGAGGGCAGCTCTACTGCATGATATTGGTAAAGTATCTGAGGATGATTCGGAGACACCACATGCTATTATTGGTATGAATTTAGCAGAAAAGTATGGTGAAAAACCAGAAGTTTGTAATGCTATTGGTGCACATCATGATGAAATTGAGATGACTTCACTTATTGCACCCTTAGTACAAGTTTGTGATGGTGTGTCTGGTGCTAGACCTGGTGCTAGAAGACAAATGGCAGATGCTTATATACAACGTATTAAAGAATTAGAGGAGGTTGCGTTATCATATCCAGGTGTTTTAAAATCATATGCAATCCAAGCAGGAAGAGAGCTTAGGGTTGTTGTAGAGAGCGAAAAAGTTACGGATGAAGATGCTTCTAAATTAGCTTTTAAAGTATCAGATAAGATTCAGAATGAAATGACTTATCCAGGTCAGGTTAAAGTTACAGTTATAAGGGAGACAAGAGCGGTTTCCTATGCTAAATAATTATTCTAGTATTCTTATTTCTTTATTTATAGGGATATTTTTTTGCCATTGTTTTGCTTCTTCTTTGTTTTCATATGGACCAATAAAAATGGTATACATCTCTTTTGAATTATTTGAATATTCTGGTTGAAAGAAATAACCTGCTTTAAAACCTGTTTCTTTTAATTTATTTGTTAAAGATATAGCATCTTCTTCTATTTGTAAGTTCTCAATTAAACATATTGCTCCACCTTTAATATTAAGTTTTTCTATTTTATATTCTATTGCATTGAAATCATATGTCTCTTTTTGAGATTGAATGGCTTTGTCTTCTATTTTTTCGTCAATAAAAATACCATTTCCAGTTGAACTATTGTTCTGAAAATCAAATGTTAATACTTTACCAAAGAATTCTATATCAATTTTATCTGAAGGTAATAAGTAAAAAAATCCAACTAAGATCATTAAGCCAATAAAAATATATTTTTTATTTCCTGATTTTTTTTGCTGCTTTTCTTTAGTTTCTTCATTCTCTTTTATATCTTCAACTGCTTTTTTTTCATCTATATTCTCAGTAATAACTTTCCCTTTTTCTTTGATTTGAGCTAGTCTTTCTTGTAAGATTTTTAGTCTTTCTGTATTGCTGCTTTGCGTCATTTTGGTAAAATTAGGATGCGAATATAATTAATTATTTACATTTTTTAGACAGATAGTAATAACTTCTGATAATTGAATATTAGCTTCTTTTAGTTGTTTTGGAATAATACTTTCTTTGGAAAATCCAGGTATTGTATTTATTTCAAGTACAAATGGTGTTTCATTTTTAATAATATAATCTACCCTACATATTCCATTTAATTGCATGTCCTTATATATTCTTACTGATATATCTTGAATTTTATTTGTTAACTTTTTATCAATTTGAGCTGGTGTTATTTCTTCTGATTTTCCTTCATATTTTGCTGAGTAATCAAAGAATTCATTTTCTGTTTTTATTTCTGTAATAGGAAGAGCTTGTATTATATCTTTATTATTTTTAAAAACACCACAACTAATTTCTTTTCCTTTGATAAAATCTTCAATAATTACATCCTTATCATAAATACCAGCATTGTTAATAGCTGCTTCTATATTTTTTATATTTGATACTTTAGTTATACCAAAACTTGATCCTGAATTATTTGGTTTTACAAAAAAAGGTGTATTTATTTTCTCAACAATATCTTTAATACTTCCTCCTTCATCTATATTATATAAGTAAGAATTAGCACAGTGAAAACCAAGTTTTCTTAATCTCTTATTGCATAGGTATTTGTTAAATGTTAATTTAGATATTTCAGAATTACAACAATTGTAAGTTATATTAAGTTTATCAAAATAATGTTGTATCTCTCCATCTTCTGCTGGATTACCATGAATTGCTAAAAATACTTTGCTAAAAAAAATTTGTTTTTTATTGTATTCAAATGTAAATTTTTCTTTGTTAATTTTAATTTCTTTTTTAGATACTTTTACATAAAAATTATTATTTCTAAGATGTACAATATACCCTTTAAATAAATTTTTATTTAAGTTTTCTAATACAGATTGAGCACTTAATAATGATATTTCATGTTCTTCTGATTCTCCTCCTGTTATTATTGCAATGTTTTCCATTTTCAAGTAGATGGAACAAATCTAAAATATTTATTGAATACATAAAACATTTATGTTTGTATAATTTATTATCTTTGATATAGCTTCTAATTAGGTATGGATAAAAATTATATAAAGTTTATTTTGTTATTTTTTCAAGAAAAACCTATTTTGAAACATTTAATTATATCTTTTTTCTTTCTTTTTTTATTATTTTCTTCTTGGTTGGTCTTTTTAGACTATTACACCCTTAATAATAAACATGTTCAAGTTCCAGATCTTACTAATGTTAGTGTGTCAAAACTTGATTCTATTATTCATGCAAATGATTTACAATATATTATCATTGATTCTATATTTGATAGAAATAGGTCTAGAGGTGTTGTGATAAATCAAATTCCTGCGCCATTATCTTTTGTTAAGCAAAACAGAAGAATATATATAACTATTAATTCTTTATATTCTAAAAAAATTACATTTCCTGATATACGAGATTTCACATTAAGACAAGCTGTGAGAAAGTTAAAGATTTTAGATTTTGAGGTTGGAAGCCTTAATTACCGGCCAGATATTGCTAGAAATAGAGTGCTAGACTTTAGTGTTAATGGTATTAATATTTATCCTGGTCAAGAATTATACGTTGGGACTGTCATAGATTTAGTGTTAGGTAAAGGATTAAGTAAGGAACAGGTTCTTATTCCTAATCTTATTGGTTTAAATAGAATGGAAGCAAATATAATTTTAAAGTCCAAATCTTTAAATATAGGGTCTCAAGTTTTTAATTTATCTTATACAGATTCATCCGATGCTATTATTTATAAGCAGTATCCTATTGCAGATGATATAAATATGCTAAATATAGGTTCTTCGATTGATTTGTTTTTTCAAGATATCCCAAAAGAAAATAATTTATGATTAGATTTTTAATATTTTTCCTATTATTTCCTTTTTTTTCATATACCCAAGAGGTAGTTAGCAGTCTTATATCTAATCCATTATTGTATGGAAATCAGAATAAATTAGATTATAATATAAATTCCGTTTCATTACCTTTTATAGATGATTTTTCATATTTATCTTCTTCTTCTAATTCGAATTTATGGAAGAGTAGTAGTGTGTTTATTAATCGGTCATATGCAATTGATCCTCCTACTTTAGGAGTAGCTACATTTGATGGATTAGATTCTAATGGTTTTGCATATATGATTAATATTTCAAATCCAGATGGTTATGCTGATACATTAATGTCCCACAATGTTAATCTCTCTAGTATTGATTCTGCTTTTTTATTATTTTTTTATCAACCAAAAGGCATAGGGGATAGTCCAGAAATGGAAGATTCATTAATCCTTGAATTTAAGGATATTAATAATAATTGGAATGTAGTATGGAAAAAAGCTGGGGCTGATTCAATAACTACTATTTTTAGGAAGAAGTTTTTTGTAATTAATGATATTGATTATTTACACTCTGATTTTCAGTTTCGTTTTATTAATAAGGCTACACTATCTGGAAATTTTGATCATTGGCATATTGATTACGTTAAGTTAGATCAATTTAATTCTATTTCTGATCTTTATCCAATTGATGTGTCTTTTGTTTATGATATTCCTTCTTTTTTATCTAGATATAATGAGATGCCTTGGAGACATTTTAAAGAAGATATGATAATGAATATAGCTCTTTTAGATACTATTGATATTAAAATAAGGAATAATAATGCTAGTATTAATGTTGATTATCAGTATAATGTTTATTATGAGGGTTCTTTAACATCTCATTATCCTAATTCAAATATTTGGAGGAATGTTAGTGTTTTTGATTATGATTCAATAGGAATATTTTCTTTTAGTAATCCATCAATATATGTTGATAGTTTGGTTTTTAACCCATCATTACCATTACCTATTGAAGATAGTGTTTCATTTGACATAATACATATTATAGGTACAGGACAAGATGATTATAAAATTAATGATACTGTTTTTAGAAAGCAAGACTTTTATTCTCATTTTTCTTATGATGATGGAATTGCTGAGTCAGCTTATGGTGTAAATGTAGCTGGAGCTAAGATAGCATATCATTTTACATTGAATTGGCCTGATAGCTTAAGAGCAGTACAAATGTATTTTCCACAAATGTTGAATTCTGTTAGTGATATTCCTTTTAAGTTAACCGTTTGGAATGATATAAATGGTACAGGATCTATATTATATCAACAAGATTCAGTTTATCCTGTACATACAGAAAGAGGAGATTTTCATACTTATCATTTAGATTCAGCTATACAAATAGTTGGTGATTTTTATGTTGGTTGGGAACAGAATACTAATGATCTATTAAATATAGGTCTTGATAATAATTTGTTAGCTAATCAGTATATGTATTATAATACAGGTTCCGGATGGTTTAACTCTCAGTTTCCTGGTTCATGGATGATACGACCAATTGTTAGTAGTAAAAAGCTTATTTCCTCTATAGAAAATAATGTTGTTGATTGTAAGCTATATCCAAATCCTGCAGAGGAAGAGTTTTTTTTAAGATGTAGTCAAGGACCTAAACATATTACTATTTATAATATTCATGGTGTTATTATAAAAAGTTTTTATTCAAATAAAATTTATGAAACTATAAATATAAGTGGTTTGGCTGGCGGAATATATATTGTTTCTGTTAATGTTAACGGTGTTACTAGTTTTGATAAATTGATAATCAAATAACCTATCATGTCAACTAATGGGGAAAGATTTGAGCACTATAGATATATTGCTGATAAAGGTCAAAAACCTTTAAGAGTAGATTTATTTTTATTAAATTTTATTGAATATGCTACTAGAAATAAAATTCAACAAGCAATAAAAGCAGGAAACGTAGAAGTTAATAATAAAATTGTAAAATCAAATTATAAAGTTAGTGCTGGTGATGTTGTTACTATAATTTATGATAATCCAAAGGAAGAGTTTAATCTAGTTCCTCAGGATATACCTTTAAATATTATATATGAAGATAATGATATTCTTTTAGTTAACAAAAAGTCAGGCATGGTTGTACATCCTGGTCATGGAAACCGTGACAAAACATTAGTTAATGCTCTAATTTTTCACTTTCAGAATCTTCCTTTTGATACAAATAAAGATAGGCCAGGATTGGTTCATAGAATTGATAAGAATACTTCTGGACTACTTGTTGTTGCTAAGAATGATATTAGTATGAGTGTCCTTTCCACCATGTTTCAGCAGAAAAAGATTGATAGAATTTATATTGCTTTAGTATGGGGAGATTTAGAAAAAGATGAAGGTGTAATTACTGGAAATATTGGTAGACATTTAAAAAACAGGAAAATCATGAATGTTTTTCCAGAAGGAGAATATGGAAAGAATGCAATATCTCATTATAAGGTTTTAGAACGTTTTAGATACACAACATTAGTCGAATGTAGGCTTGAGACAGGAAGGACGCACCAGATCAGGGCGCATTTCAAATATTTAGGACATCCTCTATTTAATGATTCTGAATATGGTGGTAACAAAATATTAAGAGGTACAAAATTCACGAAATACAAACAGTTTATAAATAACTGCTTCAAGGTATGTAGTAGGCATGCATTACATGCTAAGTCACT
>MDTG01424474.1_pt1 | contig 30253 bp, 29 predicted proteins | sample 811421 | NCBI WGS metagenome assembly MDTG01 (sample SAMN05326645, study PRJNA326480) | marine metagenome | isolation source: seawater | place: Pacific Ocean: South East | collected 2011 | reverse complement strand
TATTAATCAAAAAGAAAAAATTCTTGAACCAATAATAAATATATCTCGAATTAAAAAAGAATTTAAATTTAATCCAAAAATTAAATTTAAAAATGACCTGAAAAAAATAATTAACAATTTCAAAATATTTTTGAAAAAATATTAAAAAAATCGTAATTAATTTTGAGATTAGTTTATTTTGTCAATTAATAGTAAATTTTTAATTAAAATATTTAATTTATCATTTGTTAAAGGAGTTGTATGTAAACCTATAAAAAAACCTCTATCTTCAATTTCTTGAGAATTTTTATATTTAGTGTTTTTTGGATTAAGATTGTACAACTTAACACTTTTTTGATTCATAAAGTTACCACTTAATATAGGCCTTGTTTCAATATTATTTTTATTAAGAATTTTTAAATATTTTTTCTTTTTATTCAAAAATTTTTTATTAATAAGAATTGGCAATCCAAACCAACTTGGTTCTAAATCTTTGGAATGGTCTAAAAAGTATAGTTGATTATTCCACGCCTTTGAATTTTTCAGCGATTTGATTATTTTATTTTTATTTTCATTTCTAATTCTTATAAATTTGTTTAATCTTTTAAATTGATTCATGCCAATTGCTGCTGATATATCTAAAGGTCTTAAATTAAATCCAGAATTTACAAAATTAAAAGATCTTTGATTTTCTTTGGTTTTATTTAAATTTCTGTCCCAGCCATGTGCTCTTAATGAATTAATAATTTCAAAATCTCTTTTATCGTTACAAACAATCATTCCACCCTCACCTGAAGTTATTTGATGCGAATAATAAAATGAATAAGTTCCAAAATCACCATATGTTCCTAAATATTTTGATTTATATTTTGATCCTAGAGACTCGCATGTGTCTTCAATAAGAAAAATTTCTCTGCTCTTTAAAATTTGTGATATTTTTTTAATATTTGAGCAATGCCCTAATACATGAACAATCATAGCTGCTTTTGTTTTTTTCGTCAAAGATCTATAAAATAGCTCTTCATCAACATTAAAATTATCTACATTCACATCTATAAATTTTGGTTTAAGTCCTGCCTGAACTAAGGGCCAAAGAGAAGTTGACCAACACAAAGATTGTATAATAAATTCATCGCCTTTTTTGAGGAAATTTTTTTTTTTTGGATTCACAAGAGCAAAAGCTGATAGAAGATTGGCAGAGCTTCCAGAATTGACCATCAGAGCATACTTAACTTTCATAAATTTTGAGAATTCATACTCAAATTTTTTTGTAATGTCTCCCATGGTAATTTTTTTTTTTAGGATAACTTCCACACCTTTTATTATATCTTCATTAGAAAAAGCGTTGTCTAACAGAGAATATTCAAAAGATTTATTTGAAATTCTTTTTGAATAAAAGTTGATAGTTTTATTAAGATAACTTTTAAGATTTTTCATTATTTACTCTTATAATTTTTTTATTTTTAATCATTAAATTTATATCACAAAAATCTTTAATAATTTTTGAATGAGCAATAAAAATAATTATTTTATTTTTTTTAATTTTATTAATTATCTCTAAAAATTCTTTTTCGCTTTCAATATCTAATGCATTTGTCGCTTCATCTAAAATTATAAATTTCGGATTCTTTACCAAAGCTCTCGCAATTGAAATTTTTTGCTTCTGACCTCCTGAAAAATAACTGCCAAGATTTCCAACATTTGTTTCAATACCGTTTGGTAGAGAGTTTATGAATTTATTTAAACCAACTATTTTACAAACATTTTTTACATCTTCTTCTAAAATATTTTTTCTTCCAAAAATAATATTATTTTTTATAGACTCATCAATTAAGAAGTTTGATTGTGATACATAACCAATTTTACTTTTCCAAATATCTTTTAAAGAATTTAAATCCTCTCCATTTATTTCAATTCTGCCTTCTGAAGGTTTTAGCATTCCAGAAAGTAGATCAACTAGAGTACTTTTTCCTGACCCGTTAGGTCCTTCAACAAATATTGTTTGATCCTTGTCTATTTTTAAATGAACATTTTCAAAAATTTTATTATTTGAGTCATATTCGAAATTAAGATTATCAATATTTATTTGTAATTTTTGCTCTTCAATATTAATTTTTTTAGTACTTTCTAAGCTTTGGCTTCTTTCTTTAAAAATAACTGAAAATCTTCCTGCATTTTTAATAACCTCGTCAATCTGATATTTATGAATTCTCATTGCTTGTAAACTTTGATTATATACCGCAAATATAGGTATAAGTCTTACTGCTGCAAAACCGTACAATCCTAAAATCGGTATCATTTCAATCATATTTAAATTTTTAAAATTAAAAAATACTAAAAAAATAAATATAAAAATTACTATTAGAAGTTCTAGTGAATATCTTGGTAATTTATTAATTACAGCATTGGCTATTACAACTTTAGAAATTTTATTTTCATTAATTTTAAATAGTTCTAAAAAATACTCCGCACTAGTTGTTAATTTTATATCTCTTAAATTAATCACGCTTTCTAAAATATTTTTATATCTATATCTAAGAAGAGATTGTGAAAGTTCAGATAATTTTAAAAATTTTTTTTTAAAAAATAATAAAAACATAACTACAAATAAAGTAAGTAAAATCAAAATTACTAAGGTAGCTTTAAAATTTACAAAAAATAAATACCCTAAAATAAAAGTTAAAAGCAAAGTATTTTTAAATAATTCAATAATTTTAATTACACCTTCTGATACAAACGCTCCAGCATCTGAAAAAATATTTCTCATTATATATCCATGATCTCTCTTGAATACTTCTTGCCAAGGTGCGTATAAAAAAAAAGAGTATGCTTTAAGTGATATATCTATATTTAATTCTCTAGAAAATTTTTGAACCATGTATTCAAAAAAAAGTAACGCGAAAATCTTTATTAATAAAATTAAAATAAATACTGCACCAATTATCAAAATATTATCAAATTCTAGACCTAAGTTATCTCTTATATATGATAAAAATTTGTAATCTTGGCCAGTATTTTCAAAAACAATACTCAAAATTGGAATAATTAATGAAAAGTTTAAAAGTTCTAAAATTATAACCATTAATAAAATTAAAAGTAAAATTAAACTTTTAAATCTATTTTCTTTACCTATAGTTTGAAAAATTCTCTTAATTTGAATAAACATTTATTTTAAAAATTTTATAATTTTATTTTTAACTGAATTAAAAAAATTAAATTTATCTTTAGATAAATAATATCTTAATTTATCAATATAAAACATACTATTAGTTTGATTAAAATTTAGATTTGTTTTAAAGCTACTGTTTAATTTAGATAATTGTGGTATTTTTTTTTTAGTATGTGTCGAGTTTTCATCGAAACCAATATTTTTTGTATAACTTAAAACAGGATTTAAGCATAAACCTTTATTCCAAAAAATCGTTGCATTCCAAAATATAGCCCAAGTTTTAATTATTTTTTGTTTATTTTTTTTTAATTGTACCCAGTTCTTAAGTTTGCCATGCATATCAAATTTTTTTATATCATCGTTTGAAAAATTTTTAATAAAAAAATCTTCATCCAAAATTAACTTTTTCCAATATTTCTTATGAGTCCCCCATCCCCAGCAATTCATATTGCTCCATAAAAAAAAGTCTGCTTTATATTTCTGATTTTCTGAGATCGGATAGTTCCAGCCACTTACATGCCAAATTTTATTACTACTTTTAATATAGTCTAAAGAAGTATTCATAAAATTCAAAAATGCTGGACTTAAAATTAAATCATCTTCTATTACTATAATTTTTGAATTTTTTTTAAGTACATAATTAACACTGCTAATTATATTTTTTTTAACTCCTATATTTTTTTTATGTAGTATAATTTTTTTAATATTAATATTTTTTAAATTTTTAATAATATCTCTTACTTTTTTAACTTTCTTTTTATCTATAATATTATTTTTTGGTCCATCGGAAAATATGTATAAATCAGTTTTTTTAATTAATTTATTTTTTTTTAAAGAATTAATTGTTTTTAACAATGTATTAGATCTGTTGTAAGTAATTAAAGCTATTGGTGCCAGTTTCATATTAACTTTTAAATTTAATTTTAATTGCTTTTTTATAAGGGTTGTTAAGTTGATATTTTATATTTATGTTCTTTGTGTAATTTTTCTTCTTTAGAAAAGCATTATTAATTAATACCATTTCTATGGTCAATGGATTGTTAAATTTATCTATACCACCAGAATTATTAGGAGAGATATTGCAATTTTTTAAATATTTTAATTTTGTTAAAAAGTTTTTTATTTTAGTATAATTTTTATTTATTTGGTGAAACTCTATAATTAAGCAATTTAATTTTTTTTGATAAAGTATAATTTGTTTCAATATTTTATACTCATCTCCTTCAATATCAATTTTAAGAAGTATTTTTTTTTCAAACTTCAATATTTCTTTCAAAGATATTTCTTTTTTATATACATTGGTAATTTTGGAAATCTTAGATTTAATATGATTAACATTTTTATTTTTAAAAAACTTCAAATACTTAAAGAATTTGAAAACTTTACTTAAATGGGATCCATACCTGAAAAAAAAATACATTGATTTAAAAAAATACTTTAACCAAAATAAAGTTCCAACTGTATGGTCATAAAAAGTAATTTTTATATTTTTTTTCCTTTTTAAAAAATCTTCTTCAAAGGACCAATCTTCACCAAGACCACATGCGATTATCTTTTTTAAATTTTTAATTATTATACTAGGAATAAAATACCCTCCATCCTTTTTAGATCCAATTCTAACCATGGGAACTTGAACAGTCGGTTTTAAAAATTTAGGTAGCATTATTATAATTTTTTATAAATTTCTTCAGTTTTGTAGGAACAATTCTTCCAACTATATTTTGACAAATTTATATTTCCTCTTTTTTTTAGATCATTAAGTACATCGTCCTTATAAATAATTTCCTCAGTTTTATTTTGTATTTCTTCTATATTTTTTGGATCAAATTTTATTGCTGCATCTCCTGCAATCTCTGGAAAGCAACTTGTGTTACTACATATTACAGGACACTCCATATTCATTGCCTCTAATAATGGTATTCCAAAACCCTCGTAGAGCGATGGAAAAATAAATAAACGAGCATTTTTATAAAAAAAGTTAAGATCATCCTCAGTTCCATCAAAAAAATGTACTTTATCTATTCCAATTTTTAGATCTCTAAATAATTTTATTTCTGAACTTGTAAATTTTCCACCCCCAAAGCAAACAAAATCAAAATCAGAATTTAGTTTATTTGATTGTGAATAAGCTTTAATAGCATTGTGAAAGTTTTTATATCTATTCCTAGAGCCAACAAATAGTATAAATGGCTTAATATTTATTTTTTTATAATTAAAATTTTTTATTTTATTGACCGCTAAGTGAACAACAGAAATATTTTTATTATTTAAATTATAATTTTCTATTAAATCTTTTTTTGTATTATTTGAAATACATATTATATGATCCAATTTATCAAAAAGTTTTTTTTTATACTCAATTTGATCAGAGTATTCTTCTTTATAAAAAATTTCTTTAATAAGATCATATTCTGTTATTAAAATTTTTGCTTTGGTTTTATAAAAATTTTTTTGATTAAAATAAGTATAATGAAGAATATCAGGATCATTTACTTTAAGCTGATAATTTAAATAAAATTTATTAAATCTATTGGTGTAGGTACTTAAAAATCCTAGCCTGTTATAAAAAAAAAATTTTTTTGCTTTTTTAGATCTCTTAAGATCAATATTTTTATAAAAAGGTGAAACTATTAATGGATTAATATTTTGAGAAAAATTTTCTACTAAATTGACTATATATTTAGATATACCTCCATATTTTTGAAGAGTAAAAACTGAGTAGTCAAAATAAACCTTCATTTAATTTTTTTAATTAATCTCCTATTTCAAGAACTAACTGTGGTGAATTTAAGCCCTGTTTTGGCATTTTAAAGCTATTTTTAATTTTATTAGAAAAAATTTTTTCAATATTTTTCTCTTTAATATTTGACCAATCTGCAAAAGTAAATTTCTTTTCAAATAAATCAAAATCATCAATTATTATTAAAAAATTTTTCTTTATTTTTGAGATTAATGCTAATTCTTTCAAAAGAGGAACTTCAACATCTGTGAGTTTATTTATCTTAATATCTGTTGATATTTTTTTCTTTTTTCCTAATATCTTATTTTTTATTTTACTTAAAAAGTTTTCGGCACTATCTTTTTCTATTGTTTCTGCTGAATAACCCCCATAACTTGAACTATGTGCGTCTAAAAAAATAATAATATGCTGATCTTTTATATTATTAATTATACTTTCAAGTAGTAAAGAACTGTCACCTAAATAAAAATGTAAATTACTAATAGATTGTTTGCTTGCTTTGTCTTTTGCAAAAAAATAAAGTTCTTCTACTATTTCGATAGTATGAAATTGAATTTCGATAAAATTTTTTGCTAAAGGAATTATTGATCTACCAGTGTAAGTTCCTGTTTCAATAAAATAATTATAATTTTTATACTTTGATTTTATTAAAATCTCGTTTAATCTTTGTGAACTAAGTATACCCATAAATTAAATTTCTATTTTAAAATTTAAAAATAATATTTATTTTTAATATAATTTAAAAAACCACCTTTCCTCTTTAAATTGTTAATTTCAGTATCAATCAAATTCCAGTCAATTAAATTACTATCATTTATAATATAATTGAATAATTTCTTTTTATTTAAAAAGAGAAGTATTGTTAAAAATATATATTTTATTTTTAGCATATTCATATTTCCCCAAATTTTTTTCTTTTTCAAGATACTTGTATAAAGCACTGATGATAAATATTCGGAAGGTTTTTTGATAATAAAATTGTATACACTAGAAATTTTATCTTTTGAATATATAGTTTTCATCCATTCTAAATTAAGATCTTCAAACTCTTTGAATTCTTCTGTTGTTTGTGGATTTGGAAATACTGTATACATTATGTAAGGAAAGTACTTTATCTTTTTTTTTAAATTTCTTTGTTTTAAATGAAGATTGATATATTTTTCAAGATTCCAATTATTTTTATTTTTCATTAAATTATATAAATTTTTAGGCTGAGTTAAAATTGGATCAAGTATTGATAAATAGTCTGAAATATCTTCTTTATTAGTAAGAGCGTATCTGTCTGTAATTCCTCCGTATCCTTCACCATCTGGAATCCAAATACAATTTTTTTTCATTAAATCAATAGGTGGATGTTTAATTGGCCAAAAAAAATCTGACCTTGTTATTATAAACCTATCATATTTTTCAATCAGATTATTTTCCCTAAGTTTTTGCAGTAGTAACCATCGATAAAATATTAATATTGAAGAGCTGCCTACTTTTTCCTTTTTCCATTCAGGAAATTTAGCTAAAAATTCATCTGAATGAGTCTCATATCCAGTTGTAAATCCTTTAATACCTCCAAGCCAAAAATCTTTTATATTAAGTAAAATTCTCCAATCTTGTTTATCTTCTTTAGAATTTTCACAAATTTTATTTTGTGCAAAATCAAAGGCTGTTGAATAATCGTCTCCAAACTCTTCAATGTTCCATTTGTATTTGGCACTTGTCCAAAATGGATTATTATAATTATATTTTTTAGTTGTACCGATACAAAGCGCTAAATCAGCATTTAACTCATCCAAAACATTTTTTTTGAAATTTTTCCAAGTTACCTCATGACTTCTGGTTTGTGCTAATATACATACAAGTATTTTGCTCATTATATTAATAATAACTAAATATATTAAATCTTATTATTTATTAGTTTTACCTAAACTAATCAGTTTAATAAACTTATTTCGTGGAATATATCGAAAAGGATCAATCACTACAGAATTTTTTGGAAATTTAAATTTTTTAAACTGACTATGTTTAGTACCAATAAAAAAAAGGCCTGATTTAAATATAGGTTTTTTTTTATCAATAAAAGGATCGTAATAACTAAATCTAATATTTTTAGACTTTAGGAAGTTTCCTAATAAAATTGAAGGACTTCCTGTAATGATATTAGTTTCTGGTTTAAAGGATTTTCCTAATATAACAACCTTTTTTCCTCTTGGTAAATTTTTTGTTATTAATTTAGCTAACCATTTTGTTTGAAGCTCTCTTTGTAGCATTGTAGCTTCGAACCAATCCATGCTTAAATTTTTTTTTCTAGCAAGCCATGATAAAGCAATATTATCTCTTGGATGGCACCCACCACCATCCCCCATTCCACCATACAAGTATTTATTACTTATTATTCTTCCTGTGCACATAGATAGAGCTTTTGTAACCTGATCTACATTAGTATTTGGCAGACTATGGCATAACTCCATAACAGTATTGATAAATGCAATCTTCGTAGAAATAAAAGTATTATAGCAGACTTTAATTAATTCAGCATTTTCAATAGTTGTTTTAAAAAATGGCGACCTATTTATAGTTTTATAAAATTTTTCAGCTTTTTGGGCGGCATATTTATCATCAACACCAAATAAAATTATCTCGGGATTTAAAAAATCATTTATAGTTGTTCCCATTGCTATGAAAAATGGATTGTAGCAAAGTTTAACATACTTATTTAATAAAGGCTTAATTTCTCTATTTATTGTTCCTGGTAATACTGTAGAAATGATTATTACAACTTTATTTTTTTTTTGAGATTTAATTTCATCAGCTAAATCTTTTATTCCTTTTTTTAAATATTTATAATCAAAATCTATTCTTTTTTTTGGAATCGAAGTTATTCCTTCGTATTTTTTGTTGTGAGGTGTTTGAATAGGGACAAATATGATTTCACTTTTTGATACTAAATTTTCTATATCAACTAATTTTAGTTTAGATTTTTTTAAAAGTTTTGGTGCCTCAACTTCTCTATATGGAATTTTTTTTAGTTTAATAAAAGATTTTACCTTGTTTGATATATCATATCCAATTACTTTGTGTCCTTTGTTTTCAACAGCCAAAGCTACTGGTAATCCAAGTTTGCCCAAACCTAAAAATCCTATTTTCATATAAAACTATATCAATTTTAATATTTATAATTTAAAAAAAATACACATTAAGTATTATTTAAATAAAATCAATTCAATTATTTATTAAAAAGTTTCTTTAAACTAAAAATAATATTTAAGATAAAATCTGGTAATATTTTTTTTATATTTATTTTAAAATTACTCTTTAAAATAAAAAAATTTATGTGCAAATCATAAATTTTTCTTTTTAAAATAATAGGAAAGTACTTAACTAATAAAAAATAATTTAATTTAATCTCTTTTTTATAAAGTGTCCTATATATATAATTATTATATTCCAATTCTTTTTTAGACAAATTAATATATTCATTTCTTTTCCCATCAACATAGGCATATTCTTTCTCTGAGTAAACTCTCCTATTAACTTTTGTTAACCATAATGGAAGTGATGGTTCAACAATGCTATTTTTAAAAATCTCTTTTTCTAGAGGCTCTAAGCCCCAAGCAGGTCTACAATTTTGAAAAGGATTTGTCTTATCGTCAAAATTAAATTTAAAAATATCTTTATAATTTGATATTTTCAAATGATCAGAATTTAAAATAAAAATGTAACTACTATGATGAAAATTATTTTTAAAATTTAAATTCACTGTATCATCATGATAAACTTTATTTTGAACATAAATCTTATCTTTTTTAAGTTTATTTAATTTTATATTTTTTAAAAATAATGCGTCTAAGCGAAGACAAATAATATAATCATATGTAAAATTATTTTTATTTTCATGTTCAGATACTAAATCTAAAGATTTAACAAAACTTGTCATTTTTGAAAAAATTCTAAATTCAGCTCCTATTCCAAATTCATCATTCTTTTCACTTGGACTTAAAGTTTCTAAATTTAATCCAAAATATTTTTGAGGTTCGCTGTAAATTTTTTTAGGTTTGAATATTTTTTTCATATATTCTGCATCGTTCTGATCCCAAGTGTGAATGAAAATATCAGTATTGAATTTATCTAATATGTGTCTTTTGAGATGATTATAGGTTATCTCTAGATTAAGTTTTTTTCCTAATCCATCTCTACCCTCAGAAAAGCCTCTTTTACCAGAAAATGATACTGCAACTTTCATAAAAAAATTTTATTTAGAAATCATTTAATTTTATTTTTTTTACAAAATTAAATAAATTTTTTTCTTTAAACAAGAAACCTTTGATGCCAGCGTTTTTTGCAAATTTCATATCCACTTGTCTGTCCCCAATCATTATTGATTTTTTTTTATTAACTTTCCAAATTCGGTCTGCTTGTCTAAACATACCAATTTTAGGTTTTCTATATTCGCTTTTTTTTTTATATTTTCTAATTATTCCTTTAGAATGATATGGACAGAAAATTATTCTATCAATTTTAGATCCAACAATAGAAATTTCTGAACGTATAAATCTATTGAGTTTTTGTACGTCTTTAATTGTAAAATATCCCCTTGCTACACCAGACTGATTTGAGACAATTATAATTTTAAATTTTCTATCTTTAAGATATTTAACTGCCTTTTTTGCTCCCGGTATCCATTTAAAATCTTTAATTTTTGAAATATAACCATTATTAACTTTAGAAGAGTTTAAGACTCCATCTCTATCCAGAAAAGCTATTTTGTAAGTTTTTTTTCTCATTTTGCTAAACGGCTAGAAATTATACGACAATTTTTTTTTTATTTTAGATTCCACCAATTTTACTTTATTATAAATTTCAAACTGTTTTAATGCTTGGTAAAAACTAGTTTCTTTACCTGAAATATACTTAATTTTATATTTATTTGCGTACTTAAAAAGTCTATTTTTTTCATCACAAACAGGAAGATCATAAATAAAATTATAATTTTTTTTTTTAAGTTTTCTTATAGGACATTTTTTACTGAAAGCTCCAAACATTCCTAATGGTGTTGCGTTTATTAATAAATTTACAACTGGTTTTTCTCTATTATTCCATTTTATAATTTTATGGTTTTTTTTTAAATTCCAATTTCTATACTTTTTTGGATTTCTTGATGATAAAAAAACATTTGAATTTTTTTTTTTAATAATAAGTGAATATATAGTTTTTGCCACACCTCCATTTCCTAATAATAGAATGGATGTTTTTTTATTAAATTTATTTTTTTTAAAAATCTTTTCAGCTGCAAAAAAGTCTGTGTTAAAACCGTATAATTTCCCATTTTGTTTTAAAATTGTATTTATACTTCCACAGGACCTTGAGATATTGTCCTTATAATCTACCAAAGAAATACATTTTTCTTTATATGGCATCGATAGAGAGCAACCTTTATAATTTAAATTTTTTATAATTGCCTTAGCTTGTTGAAAACTGTTAATTCTTAATGGTACGTAAATATTGTTAAGTTTTTTAATTTTGCTTGAAATGTTATGAAATTTTGACCCTGTGTTCCCAGGATGCTTTGCTAATGATATAAATAGGTTTGTGTCTTTATTTGGAAAAGTTGAAAGTTTCATAAAATTTTTTAGCTATATCAGCTGGAGCAAATCCATATTTTTTCTCTAGTTCAATTGGTTTCCCGCTATCTACAAAATCATCATTAATAGCAATATAATTTAAATTAATTTTTGAATTAATTTTTCTAATTAAATTATTTATAATTGAATAAAGTCCTCCATAAAAAGTATGATCTTCTACTACCATAATATTTTTTACATATTTCAGCTTTGATTTAATCGAACTTAACTTTAAAGGTTTTAAAGAATGTGCATTAATTAAACCTACTTTAATTTTATATTTTTCATTTATAATTTTAATTGCATCAACACAGTTATGTATCATTGGACCTGAAGAAATTATGTAATTAACTCGGCCTTTTATAATTTCTTTAACATCGCCAGCTATAAATTTATATTTTTTATCATATAATTCTTTCACTTCATTTCTACAAATTCTTATATAAGTAGGCTTTTTTGATTTAATTGCATAATTTAAAATTTCTTTCGTCTCAATCGGTGAACAGGGTTGAAAAACTTCAAAATTAGGCATTGCAGTCATTATTGCAATATCTTGTGTGCCTGCTTGTGTGGCACCATCTGTTCCAATAAACCCACCGTGTGTACCAACTATTTTTACTGGTGCGTTGTTGTAAGATATTGATGTTCTAATTTCTAACTGTTTGCCAGTAATAAATGCACCAAAGCTGCTAATAAAAGTTTTGTAACCTGATAACGCAAGTCCAGCTGAAATACCAAGCCCATTTGCTTCAGCTATTCCTACTTCAAAAGATCTTTTTGGGAACTTTTGGAAAAAATCAGCCGTTTTTGTTGCGGCCTTTAAATCACAACTTATTACAATCAAGTCTTTATACTTTTTGCCTAGTTTTACTAAATGCTCACCAAAAACATTTCTTAATGCATTTTTTTTCATATTTGATCAATTTCTTTTAAAGCTTTCTGATAATCATTTTTTTGGATTTTTTTTGAATGCCAGCTAGAGTCATTCTCCATAAAACTTATTCCTTTACCCTTAATAGTGTTTGCAATAATTATAAACGGTTTATCACTTTTATAAAATTTTCTAAAAGCTTTATTCAGTTCTTTGAAGGAATGACCATCAATTTCTACTACATTCCAATTAAATGCTAACCATTTTGATTTTATAGGATAAATATCCAAAGTTGATTTTGTTAAAGTTTCATTTTGCATCTTATTATTATCAAGAATTACACACAAATTATTTATTTTTTCTGTTCCGGCGTACATTGCTGACTCCCAAATTTGCCCTTCTTGCATTTCCCCATCTCCTATTATACAGAATGTTTTTTTTGCTGATCTTCTAAGTTTTTGACTTATTGCAAAACCTATTGCTATTGATATTCCTTGTCCTAAAGCTCCAGTTCCAGCATGTATCTCGTTTATAAGTTTTCTATCTGGATGACCTTGAAGTCTACTATTTATTTTTCTCAGGGAGTTTAATTCCTTATTGCTTATTTTGCCAATCAAATTTAATACAGCATAAAGTGCAGGCACCGCATGACCTTTTGATAAAACAAACTTTTCAGATATTTTTTTATCATAAATTTTTCTAACGAAATATAGATATACTAATACTTCAACTATTGATAAAGAGGGTCCTGGGTGTCCACCACCTGCATAGTATAAGCTTGTTAAAATTTTTGCTCTTATGCTTTTACAAATATTATTAAATTTTTTTTCCTGCATTATTTATTAACAAATTTTTTCAATAAACCAGTAACAATATGAGATATTGAATTCTGGATATCTTCAATATGAAAGTTATTATCGTTTTTACCTGTCTGACCAGGAAAATTAGATGATTTACCAGGTATTATTATTGGAATATCTACTAATCTTGAAGCTTTGCCACCGCCCCTTCCTGAAACAGAGCAAGTCTTTACTTTCTTATTTTTTGCATAATTTATTGCCTCTATCATATTTGGAGAATTTCCAGATGAAGAAAATACTATTAATAAATCATTTTTATTTTCTGGTCTTAAAAAATTTTTAAGTTGTTCAGAAAATACATAATCAAAACCAATATCGTTCGAAATTCCAGTTAAAGCTCCAGAAGATTCAGTCAAACAAATAACTTTGGGTCTTCTTAAATTGGTAGTTTTATTTTTATCCTCAGATACAAAAGGATGAGTTCTAATGTCAACAGCGAAACCTTCTGCAATACCGGAAGACCCTCCATTTCCCATAATAAATATTGTTCCGTCTTTCAAATATGTTTTTTTAATTTCCTCAAAAAGTTTATATATTTTTTTTATGTCTATATTTGTATGAATAGCTTCTTTTTCTTTAAAATAAGATTTTATTAAATTTATATCTTTTTTTTGCATTCTATTTTTTTTTTAAAAGTTTCATTAAATTCAATTTTCCGTGATAAAATAAAAATTCATTATAAGGATATTCATGAAGCGGAGCAATATTTAAGTATATCAATGATGACAAAATTTTAATTTTATCAAGGTCATATTTTCTATTTTTGATATATTGATGAAAGTATTTTCTAAAAGTTTTTAAATTTTTTTTTTGTGAAAACTTATAATAAATTTTACCTTTTGTTATTTTTACAGAATATTTTTTATTTCTTATAATATCTCCATTAATTACTAAAGCATGATCAAGTTTTGCTAGATCATAGTACACATCTCCAATCTTTTCATTGCCACTAAAATCCTCTCTCCAATCAATTAAGGTAATTTTATTTTTATTAAGAATAATATTTTCAGGCTGAAAATCTCCATGAAAATTGGATGGTATTCCATTTGAAATTTTCTTCCAGTTTATTTTATTTAAAATCTCATTTATTTTTAGAGTTTTATAACCGTTAATATATTTAATATCATCATTAACAATTTTTTGAGCGAATAATAAACTAATTCTTTTTAAAGTTTTATTTTTATAAAAATCATAACAAAGTGAGTGAAAATTTCTTTTATTAAATTTTTTTTGAATTTTCCAAAATTTTTTATCTATTTGATCGATTAAGAATTTAAAATTCTTTAATTTCATTTCAGATAACATAGAACCATCTGCATAGTCATAATAAAAGTAATTAGGTTTAATTTTAGTATTTTTTGGAGAAAAACTTCTTAAATATTTAGATCTATTTTTAAGTTTTATTGGTTTTGATTTATCTTTAAAAAATTTTATAACCTTTCCATTTCCTATATACGTACAGGCATTAGGTTTTCTTAAAACATTATCTTTAAAATAATCAAGAGTTTTTATATAACTTTCATTTGTACCAGTATCCAAATAATTAAAATTTTTTAATTTTGTATTTGATAAAATATAATTTAAACCATTAGAAAATTGCAATTCATTATGTATTAATCTCTTGTTCTCTTCAAAACCTTTCCAAAATTTTTTATAATCTTTTATGCCAGCCAACCCAATAAAAGCATTAAAAACTCTTTTTTTTTCATCTATCTCAATTTTTCTTTTTTTATCAAATAAAATATATGATTTATCTGACTTTTTTTTATCAATAATTAAATATCTTTCAGTGCTATTAACTTTTGAAGTACCAATCCAATTAAATTTTGGAGCTGGTATATTTTCCGGTACAATTGTATCGCATGCTGAATAAATAAAGGGGCACTGTAAATATTTTCTACACTTATAAACTGTATATCCTGGACCTGAACCAATACCAAAATATTTTTTAATAAATACAAATTTTATTTTTCTATCAAAATGTCTAATCTTTATGAAATTTTTTACTACTTCTTTTTCATGCCCAACTGCAATTACAATTTCAATATTTTTTGGAAATTTATCAATTATTTTTGAAATAACCGCTTCATAATTTATAGGTAATAAACTTTTATTAATTGCATCTAACCCAGCCATTCTGGTGCCTTTGCCAGCTGTTGATATAAAAATTTTATATTTCATTATTTTTTATGTTCAGAAGTTATTCTGCCTGAAGAGCGACTTGTGTCATCCTGTATCCTTATTACGTCGTCTAATTCAGGAGTAGAAACTTCATATGCTGTATAATCTTCTAATGAATATACTCTGTGTATTTCTCCTGGAATATTTGTAAAGCTTGCTGGGGAATTAATATTTTCAGAATAGTCTTTTAAAAGATCTGTATTTTTTATTAATTCCTTAGCCGCATCAGCTGAACTTTTTTTATCGATATGATAATTTTTTATAATTTTTGCTTTCCCAGATAGTAGGTAATTAGTTTCATATTTTTTTTCATGAAACTGTAAACTGCATTTAAATCCCTTTTTCATGTAAATTTTTTTTAATACATGGTAATCCTTAAGCCAAACTATCCATAATTCAGAACCCCAAGGTTTTAAAACTTTTTTGTGATTAGTTAATTTTTTGTATAAATCTATTTTTTCTTCATCGATTTTATCACCATCGTCTTTAATAAAAATTAGATCCTTTTTTTTTTCATTAGATATTATATCAAAAGCAACGCTATCTTTTTTAATATTTACAGATTTAATTTTACATTTTGACGAAATTAATAAACCTTCGTTAGATTTAATTTCAATTTTTTTTTCAGCTAATTCAACCGTAATTGAACCATCAACAACAAAAAACGTTACTATCTTATTAACATATCTTGTGAGATCTACACTTCCAAAGATTTGATAAAATTCATAAAATGGATTTTCTGAACTAAGTTTTTTCATTTATTATTCATCTCCTCTTTAAGCTCCTCATATTCTTTCATTTTTCTTTTCATAAAATTTACAGTCAGCTTTGTTTTTTGTGTAATTCCTTTTGGTGTGAGAATATATAAATAATTTATTTTATTTTTATTTTTTTTAAAATTTTCTGCTTTGATTAATCCTTTTTGCTTTAAAGCTTTTAAACAGTAGTTAATTTTTCCAAGACTAAAGCCTAATTGTCCAGCAAGTTTTCTTTGAGAAATCCTAGGATTTTTTTCAATCTTTCTTAACAGTTCAAAATCATCTTGATTAAATGTCATAATTTACATGTTCAAATTTTGAACAATATAACGTTCAATATTTGAACAGTCAATCATTAATTCTTATGTTTTGGTAATATTTTATCAGCTTAACTATAATTTTTTTCCCATACACATAATTAATTTTTTTTATATTGTTTTTTTTTAAAGTTTCTAAATAATTTGATTTTTTTGCTTTAATATTTGTAGGTCTTAAAAATTTTTTATTATTTTCTATGATGAATTTTTTATAATTTAAATTAAAATGTTCAAACGCAAACTTTAACATTTGCCTAGCCGAAAAAGATTTTCCATTTGATAAGATAAAATCTTGAGGTTTTTTATTTATAACCTTCAAAATTATTTGACATTGATCTTCACACCAATTCCATTCTCTTTGAATATCTAAATTTCCAAATTCAGTTTTAATATTAAATTTTTTTGCATTAATTGCTGCGAGACATATTTTTGGAATTAGAAAAAATTTTTTTCTTAATAAAGATTCAGTATTGAAGATAATGGCATTATAAGTTTTGACTTTATATTTTTCCCTGTAAAATTTAGTCAAATTAAAAGCTTTCAATTTTGCCTGACCATATGGATTTACTGGTAATTTATGTGTATTATTTGAAATTTTACCTTTTATTTTTCCATACATTTCAGAGGAAGCTGCGTGGAAAAATTTAACATTAATATTTTCATTATGAATTACTTCTAGAATATTTTTACAACCTAAGTAATTACTTTTCATGGTTTCTAATTTTTTTACAAAAGAAATTTTTGGGGAACTCTGACCTGCAAAATAAAAAATATTTTTTGGTTTATAATGAGTTATTAAATTATAAATTTTTTTTTTATTATATATATCTAATTTTACTATAGTTAAAAATTTATTGATTTTTTTCTTATTAATCGATCTAGATGTAATTATTACTTTATTTTTTTTTTTATTTAATTGTTTACTTAATGTAATACCGAACTGTCCCGTGCCACCGATTATTAGGCTATGGTATTTATTTTTCATTTTTTTTACTAATGTAAATTATTTAGATTAAAATAATAGTCATTTATTAAGTGGAGATATATTTTTATTTAATTTTAATAAAAAGTATATTAGTTTAACAATTTAATATAACAATTTATTCAATGAAAAAAAAAATATTTCTTACAGGATCAAATGGATATATTGGATCCTTTTTAAAAAGAAAACTTCAAAAAAATTATACAGTAATTAGCTCGGATATAAGAAAGGGTAATAATTTAAATGATAATAGATATTTAGAGAAAATATTTAAAAAAAATAAAATCTACGCGATTATTTTTTGTCATGGGCTTAATTCAACACCTTTCGCTACAAAGAAAAAAAGCAAAGATCTGAATTTAAACGAAAATTCAATTCAAAATTATTTCCAAGTTAATTTTTTTTTAAATTTAAATGTAATCAAAAATTACATTAAGTATCAAAAAAAAGGGAGAGTTATAAACTTATCAACAATTTACAGCATTAAAGCTCCTAAACATTTTATTTATAAAAATTTCACAAAAGATTTGGGATATTGTGCCTCAAAATCTGCAACAAATATGATGATGAAATATTTTGGAACAAAATATGGAAAAAATTATTTATTCAATAGTATTATTTTAGGGGGCTTTGATAGCAAAGGATTAAATTCTTTTTTTAAAAAAAACTACAAAAAAAATAATCCAATAGGAAAAATGATGAAATTAGATGAATTATATCCTGTAACAAATTTTTTGTTAGATGCAAATAATACCCATACAAATGCTCAGGAAGTTTTTGTTGATGGTGGTTGGCTATCTTGGTAATAAATATTAATCTAAATTATAATTTATATTAAGAAAATTATATAAATTAATTATATGGCTAAGATAAGTTTTATTAAAAAAAAAAATATATTTACTATAATTACAGTTAGAACAGACTCTAAAAGATTACCTAAAAAATGCTTAAAGCTTATTAATAAAAAAAAAGTAATTGAAATTATTATAAAAAGGGCAAAAAAAATAGGTTTTCCAATTATACTCGCAACAACAAAAAATAAGTCCGACAATATTTTATGTAATTTAGCAAAAAAAAATAGAATAGCTTATTTTAGAGGATCAAAAAAAAATGTTTTAAAAAGATGGAATGACTGTATTATAAATTTTAATATTTCGATAGCTATAATAGTTGATGCTGATGACTTGTTATTTGATTTCACAGCATATAAGAAGGCCACTAATATAATTGTTAAAAAAAAATATGATTATATTAAAGCTAATAAAAATTCTATAACTGGATTATTTACATATATATTTAAATCTGAAGTTTTAAAAAAAATTTACAACAAATATAAAAATAAAAATATAGAAACTCCCGAACCTTTTTTGTCTAAAGATTTAAAATTTCGTTCTTTAAACTTAAAAAAAGATAAAAAAATAAGATTTACTCTCGATTATCCAGAAGATTTAGTTTTCTTTAAAAAAATATATTCTAAATTTCCCTTTACAGTCAAAACAACTAAGGTAATTAACTATTTAAAACGATTTAATAATTTAAATAAAATTAATTATTTTAGACAAAATGATTATTTAACTAATCAAAAGAAAAATTATGAAAAATTATAAAGGTTGGAAATTCAAAGGTAAAGAATTTAAATATATTAAGGAAGTTTTGTCCTCTGATTTCAAAGCAAAATCCTCTGGAACTATGAATGAGAGATTAGAGATAAAATTTGCGGAAATACACAATCAACATTATGCAGTTACTGCAAATTCTGGAACATCAACTTTGCACATGGCTTTAAATGCTTTTGGTGTGGGTCACGGTGATGAAGTAATCATACCTGGGCTGACAGTTGCGATGTGTGGATATGCTGTTTGGCAATGTGGTGCTGTACCCGTTTATGCAGATATAAAAAAAGATACTTTTTTAATTGACCCAAAAGATATTCAAAGAAAAATAACAAAAAAAACAAAGGCTATAATGGTCGTTCATCTTTATGGTTTAATGTGCGACATGACAGAAATAATGAAAATAGCTAAAAAAAATAAGTTATTTGTTTTAGAGGATTGTGCACAATGTTTTTTTGCCAAAGATGAGAAAAAAAGAATTGCAGGAACAATTGGAGATGTAGGAAGTTGGAGTTTTGAGAATTCTAAACATATTACGACTGGAGATGGCGGAATTGTAACAACTAATAGTAAAATTTTAGCAAAAAAAATGAGGGAGTTTTCTTGTGCTGGATTTAGAAATGTAACAGCATCTAGTGGGAAAGTAAGAATTGATAGAAATAGATTCCAAGACCCTACGTGGAAAAGACATAATACATTAGCCTATAACTATAGATTGCCAGAGGTTGCGGCTGCTATAGGCTTAGCTCAAATAGAAAGGAAAAATTTTTTCTTATCTAAAAGAATACAAATGGGTAAAAAGTTTAAAAAAATAATTGCATCTAGTAAGTGTGATATTTTGATAAATCAATTTATTCCAAATAAATATACACATAGTTATTATACTTTTCCTTGTATATTTAATGGAAAAAAATATGGAATAAGCTGGCAAACTTTCAGAAAAAAATTTATTTTTTTTGGCGGGGATGGTATTTACTCAGCATGGCAAACTGTGAATAATGAGCCAGCTTTTAAAAGAGCTAAAGAAAAAGGTCTTTACTCTGGTTCGATGAAAATTTCTAATTCATATGGATGGGGAGAAGTAAAAAATGGAGAGAGAATTCAAAAAATCTTAATGCAATTTACTACCAATCAAAGGAATCTTTCTGAAATGATTAAACAAGAAATGGCATTAAAGAAAGTTTTAAATTATTATAAGAAAAAGCTTAATCTAGTATAAAAAATAAATATTATGACATCAAAATTTTCAATAAAAAGAAGAAAAGTTGGTCAAAATGAGAGGCCACTAATCATTGTTGAGATTGGAATAAATCACAATGGTTCTCTTAAAAAAGCAAAATACTTAGTTGACAAAGCACATGAAGCGGGTGCAGAAATTATAAAACATCAAACTCATATTGCTGAAGATGAAATGTCGGAAGAGGCAAAAAAAATTATTCCATCACATACTAAAGACAATATTTATAATATTATTAGAAAATGCTCATTATCAGAAACTGATGAATATAAGCTGATGAAATATACTCATAAAAAAGGATTAATATTTATCAGTACTCCATTTTCACGTAAAGCAGTCGATAGACTAGTTAAATTTAATGTACCAGCATTTAAAATAGGTTCTGGAGAGTGTAACAATTATCCTTTGGTCGAATACATAGCTCGACATAAAAAGCCAATTATTTTGAGCACTGGCATGAATACAATTGAATCAATTAAGCCCTCAGTAAAGATTATTAAAAAATATAAGGTTCCATATGTTTTATTACATTGTACTAACATCTATCCAACACCTACAAACTTAGTGCGATTAGATGCAATTAATACACTAAAAAAACATTTTCCAGACGCATTATTAGGATTATCTGATCACACTGAAACTATTTTTCCATGCCTTGGTGCTATAGCACTTGGTGCCTGCGTGGTAGAAAAACACTTTACAAGTAATAAAAAAAATAAAGGGCCAGATATTTCTGCATCGATGGATCCAAATGAGTTAAAAACATTAATAAAAGGTTCAAACGAAATTTTTAAAGCAAAAGGAGCTGGTAAAAAAGCAATAAAAGGAGAAAACTCTACCTTAAAATTTGCATTTGCATCAGTTGTAGCTACTAAAGAAATAAAAAAAGGATTTAAAATTACAAAAGAAAATTGTTTTCCAAAAAGACCAGGAATTGGAGATTTTTTAGCTAAAGATTATAAAAAAGTATTAGGAAAAACCGCAAAACAAACAATTAAAAAAAATACTTTAATAAAAAAAAATCAAATTAAATAATGAAAAAAATATTAATTATTACAGAAAGAAGAGCTGATTTTAGTAGGTTTAAACCTATAATAAAACTCATACAAAAGGAAAGAAAACTTGATTATCAGCTTATAGTAACTGGAATACACTTGGTAAAAAAATATGGATATACCATTAAAGAAATCAATAAAGAAAAATTTAAAATTTTTTCAAAATTTAAAATGTTTGATAGTAAATATTTTCTCAAAAATGATGGTTCAGAAATGGTCAGGGCTATAGGAAAAGTCTTTTTAAATATCTCTCAGCTTATTAAAAAATCAAAACCTGATTTAATTTTATCCGGCTTTGATATAGCTGCAAATTTTGCAATTAGTGTTGCTGGAGCTCATATGAATGTACCAGTTGCTCATATTCAAGGTGGAGAGGTGTCTGGTACTATTGATGAATCGTTAAGACATGCTACATCTAAATTTTCAAATTTTCATTTTACGGCAAATAAAGAAACTAAAAATAGGCTCATTAAACTTGGAGAAATTCCAAAAAATATATTTCCTGTAGGATGTCCATCTATTGATGCTTTATTATCCGAAAATTTATTAAATAAACAATCAATTATGAAAAGATTTAAATTAGACTTAAAAGAAAAATTTTTATTAGCAATTCAACATCCGGTAACTAGTGAACAAAATACTTTATCTCAAATAAAAAAAACTCTAGGTGCTATTAAAAGTTCTAATATGCAACACTTAGTAGTGTTTCCAAATAATGACGCAGGCTCAAAAAAAATTTTACAAGAAATTAAAAAAGCAAAGATTAATTATATACCAACATTAACTTTATCTGAGTATAGAACTTTATTGAGTGGTAAAATGATACTTTTAGGAAACTCCAGTTCAGGTGTGCATGAGGCAGCTTCTTTTAAAGTACCTGTTATAAATATCGGTTCAAGACAAAACGGAAGATATAAACCTAAAAATGTTATAAATGTAAGTTATGATAAAAATCAAATATCAAAAGCAATCAAAAAAGCAAAAAGTCAAAGTTTTTATAATAAAATAAAATATATTAAAAATCCTTATGGAGATGGCAAATCATCTTTGAGAATTGTTAATATTATAAAAAAATTAAACTTAAAAAATTTTAATACACAAAAAAAATTAACATATTAATAATTTGAAAACTATTTTATTAATTGGAGCAACAGGATTTATAGGCGCAAAACTTAAAAAAAAACTTAATAAGAGATTTAAGTTAATATGCGTAAGTAAAAAAAAGGGCTTTGATATAAGTAATTTTAAGAAAGTAAGAAATTCAGTAAATAAAAATATAGATATAATAATCAACCTTTCTGGCCAAATCTCAACTAAGAAGAATATGTTAAAAACAATTGTTAGGGGAAATAGAAATATAATAAAAGCTGCAAAAAATAGAAAGAAAAAACCATTAATTTATTTTTTTTCTACAACTTTAGTTTATGGTTTCTCAAATATTAAATTATCCGAAAAATCTAGATTAAGACCAGTTTATGAGTATTCCAAAATTAAAAGAATTTCTGAATTAGATTACATCAAATCAAATTTGAATTACAAAATTCTCAGAATTTCAAACGTATATAACGAAAAAAAAAGGGGCATAATTAATTTTTTAATAAATTGCTTTATTTCAAAAAAAAAATTAAATATTACAAATATTAATTCTTTAAGAAATTATATTCACGTTGATGATTTAACAAGCTTAATAAGTAAAATGTTACAAAAAAATTTAAAATTTAATATATACAATATTGGATTTCAGAACTTTTCTATCAAACAAATAATTTCAATAATTGAGAATAGATTTAAAGCTAAAATGAATTATTTAAACAAAAGGGTTAAACTAAAAGATATTTCCTCTCAAACAATAAAAAAACCAAAAATATTTTCAGAAGTAAATTATTTTCCAAAAGTAAAATTAGAAAAATTTATAATCAAGGCAATTAATAAATGAAATTAAATTTTTTAAAAAATAAAAAAATTTTAGTAACAGGTGGAACAGGCTCTATTGGTTCATCTTTGGTCCTCGCATTAATAAAATCTCCATGTAAAGTTGTGAGAGTAATGAGTAATGATGAAAATGGTTTATATGAACTAGCAAGAGACATAAATAGTAAATTTGTGATCAATTATAATTTGTTTACTAATCAAATGGAAAAGCAGAAAATAAGGTTTTTTTTGGGTGATGTAAGAGATGTAAAAAGATGTCATGAAATAACGAGTGATGTTGATATTGTTATTCATGCAGCAGCAATAAAGCACGTCAATATTTCAGAGTATAATTCTCGCGATGCTATGCAAACAAATCTACAAGGTACAAAAAATATGATTAAAGCTAGTATTAAGAACAATGTTTCGAAGTTTTTATTTATTAGCACTGATAAAGTTGTTTCACCAACTAATGTTATGGGTAAATCAAAACTTTTGGCTGAAAAATTTGTAATTAATTCAAAAAAGATTATAGGAAAGAAAAAATTAAAAGTATCTGCAATTAGATTTGGAAATGTAATTGGGTCACGAGGCTCGGTAATACCAAATTTCATATCTTTACTAAAAAATAAGAGAAATATTATCGTTACAAATAAAAAGATGGTACGTTTCGTTATGACCGTGGATGAGTCAATTGACTCTATATTGAAGGTTTTAAATCATATGAAAGGTTTTGAAATTTTCATTCTTAAAAGTATGAAGTGTTTTAAAATAATTGATTTAGCGGAAGCTTTATTATTTTATTTTAAAAAATTAGGTAATAAAAAAAGTAAAATAATTTTATCCAAAGAAGGTAAAGGAGAAAAATTTAAGGAAGAATTATTTTTAAAAAGCGAGATCTCAAAAATTTCTACAGATAAAAATATGTTTATAATTAGAAAAAAAGTTAAAAAACAAAAAAATGAAAATTTTTCATCAATAAATAAATATAGAGTAAGTAATTATAATATAATGAACCAAAAGCAGATAATTAAGCTTCTCAAGGACTCGGAAATATTAAAATAAATATATTTTGTAAATTTATTGGAAACTTAAAATGCTTATTAATGACTAGTGTTTGTGAGAGGGATTGATTGTCTTTTTTTTCTTTCTTCATTTTTTAACTTAGCTCTCGCAGCCTTTTTTAGTAAGTAATCATCAAAAGATTTGGTACTTTTTATTTTATAATTTGAATTTCCATTTTGAGAAAATCTATCTCCATCAGCTGTTGTTGAAGCTTCCCAGTTTACCATGCCATCCATGGTTTCATTTCCCTGAATCTGAGCAACTTTTGATTTTACATCTTTTACGTCACCTTTATCGCCAGCTCCATCACCATGCCTGAAACCTCTAAAAGTGACATCTTTAGTTGAATAAAGATGTTCAATTTGCTCTAAAGTGTTATCTCTTTGTTTGTCATAGTAATTTTTCATTAACTCTGAATTTGCCCATTTTAAGCATTCATAAAATTCCTCATCACTCAACTCTGTAAAATTACAAGCAAGTAGATCGGAGTTAAGATGCTTTTTCTCATAAAAATCTTCAGCTGGATTATCTTTATCTAACAAACCCATTTTAATTGCGTCATAATAAAGTGGAGATCCAGGGTATGGGGTAACCGGTCTGATAGTTCTCTTTTGAGCGAAGTCATCATACTTTATAAGAAAATCAACCATTTTTTTCATAGTTTCCCAATTGTCACCTTTATTACCAAAGATAAAGTTTAGACCTGGGCTTATTCCAACTTTTAAAGTATCCTCAATACCTTGAAATATCATTTCAGGTCTTAATCCTTTTTTCATATTATTTAAAACAGTTTGATCCATACTTTCTATTCCGTAATTGATAAACTCACACCCAGCATCTTTCATTAATTGTAATAATTCTTCACTGCAATAGTTTAATCTTCCGTTACAACTCCATTTTATTGGTAAATTTCTTTTAATAAAAGCTAAACAAACTGCTTCGGTATGTTCAACGGAAGACATTAAAAGATCGTCTTGAAATGAAATATAATTAACACCATATTTTTTGTATAGCATTTCTACTTCATCAAGCAAATTTTCTGGAGTCCTCATTCTATATCCAGGATCCATCCGATAACAAAATGTACATTTGAAAGAACAGCCTCTAGCTGACATCATAGGCATACAAAAGTCCGTTTGACTTATTTTAGGGAATCTTAACATTCTATAATGTTCCATTGGAAACAATTCATATGGAATTTGTGGCAAATGATTTAAATTATGAACCAAAGGAGCTCTCGGAGTTTTTCTAAGTTTACCATTTTCCAGCCATGCAATACCTGGAACGTTTTCTAATGAAGTTTTATTTTCTACAGCCTCCATCAGCTTTGTAATTGTTACTTCTCCTTCTCCTAAACCTACAACGTCACAACCTGATTTTTTTAAAAAAAATTCTGGTTCAGGTGTTGGGCCATAACCACCCATTACGTAAAAAGGTCTATTTTTTGAACTATTTATTGCTTTAGATAAACTCTTCATTTTTGAGTATTGATAGTAGCCTCCAATTAAACTGAATATCAAAACATCAAACTTATTTTCATCTAAATATACTCTTAGATGATCGTCTGGCCAATGATGTACGTCTTGGTTCCATATAGTTATATCATGACCATCTCTTTTCAATATAGCGCTTAATGCACCAACACCCATCGGAAAAGTGTTGTCATAGGATCCGTTATCATAAACAATGAATAAAACTTTTAGAGCCATATATTAAATAAACCTAACTTTTTTAGTCATATTATTAAAAAAACTTTTATTTTCAATATCTTTTTTAATGTGAAGTTTCATGGAGGTATTTACGATTCCGTAGTCTAACGGGACATAGCATCGAATATTTTTATATATCATACTGCAAAAAAACGGAATTGAAGACATATCTGAAAAAACCTTCTTAATATTAAAAAGTGCTACAATTAGCTCGGCTGGTAATTTTTCTAAAAAATCATTTTCAAGGTAATAATATTTTATTTTATTTTTCTTAAAATAATTTTTCATTACGTTTAAACATCTTTTAGTTTCTAGGGAATGCCAAGTAGGATGGGTTTTAATTAATAGGCATTCATTTTTTTTATTTATAATTGAAGATATTTTTTTTAATAGATCTTGAAATTCTTTTTTATCTTTAGATATTATCAATGTGGATACATTGAAAAAAATATATTTTAATTTTCTTTTAGTAATTTTTTTTTTCTCTTTTACAATTTTGCACATCTGTGAAATTATTTTAAAAACATTGGTTACATTAATCTTATTTTCAATTGATTCAAAATTCATATACATTTTTTCTTTTATATTTTTTGATAGTATGCCAACATAAGAGTGATATTTGATTGGATAAAAATATAAAATTCCTAATTTATTTAAAAACTTAATTATTAAATTATAAATTTTGTACTTAAAATTTGGTTTAAAAATTATCATATCTCTCAAATTTCCATATCCATGTTCTACGAAATAAAATGAGGGTCTATTATCCAATTTTTTTAATAATACTACTTCAAAGTTATCTCCCCCACAAAAAACTTTATTGATTGGCAAATCTTTGTTTTCAATATTTATTTTTTTTAAATTATTTTTTACAACATTAGATTTTGCTATTGTTCTCAAAAAATTACTTTTTTTAGATAAAAACGGTCTTTTAATAATTTTTAACTTACTTTTAAATTTAATGTATCTAATTTCATCAAAATAATTACTAAAAAAATCTTTAAAAAATTCAATTATTTTTTTATTTATTCGATTCTTATACTCTTTATCATTATGAGTATTTATTAGCAGAACTCTCTTTACATTTTTGTTTTTTTGATTTTGTATATAAGCCAACATGATAATCAATGGCATAAAATTTCTTGGATAGTAAATTTCTTGATATTTATAAACTGTCATTTTTGTAAAATATTTTTAAATCAATTGTTACATAGCTCAATTTTAAATAAATTTAAAATAAAAATTTTTAATTTTGAAAAACCATTAATAAAAAGTTTTAATTGTTTAAAAATTTCATATATATGTTAAATAATAAATTAATACTCAGTTGTTTAAATAGAAAAAATATTAGTTAAAATTATGTCTAATGGGGTAATGTTTCATCATTTTCATGGAGAAAAGTTTCCTAAAGTTCAAGGTTCAATCACTGTAAAGGATTTTTCTAAGATAGTTTCATATTTAAAGAAAAAATACAAAATTGTTTCTCCTGAGGAATTTTTAAATTTATACCAAAAAAAAAATCTAAGAGGCAATGAAGTTTGCCTAACATTTGATGATGGAATAAAATCTCAAAAAGATCTTATTTTACCAATACTCGAAAGGCTTAAAATAAAAGCCTTTTTTTTTATTTATACGAGTTTAGTTAAAGGCAAACCTGATAACTTGGAATTTTATAGAGATTTCAGATGTTCTTTTTATAAAAATTTATCAATTTTTTACAAGGATTTTTATAAAAACTTAAAAATTATATTTCCATTAGAAAGTAAAAAATTAAAGAATGATTATAATAAAAACTATTTAATAAATTACAAATTTTATACAAAAGAAGATAGAAAATTTCGTTTTTGTAGAGATATAATTTTGAGAAAAAAACAATATGAATTTATTCTTGAAAAGATGATGAAAAAAAAAGGTTACAAAAAAAAACTTAGAAAAAAGCTACTTTTTATGAATGCTAAAGATTTGAGAGATATAGATAAAAAAGGGCACACAATTGGCTTGCATTCGCATTCTCACCCAACAGCAATAGATGCTTTAAGTTATAAATCTCAATATAATGAGTATTCAAAATCTAAATCAATTTTAGAAAAGTTTTTAAAAAAAAAAGTTTGGTCAATGTCTCACCCATGTGGAAATTATAATAAAAATTCATTAAAAATATTGAAAAAAAAAGGGATTAAAATTGGTTTTATAGCTAATTTATCTAATAAAAGAATTAATTCAGGTTTAGAGATTCCTAGGGAAGACCATGCAGATCTACTCAGTAGATTAAAATGAAAATTACAATTTTTACAAGCAATAGCTCAAGACACATAAATTTGGTAAATCAAATATCTGCTCTTGGTCACAAATGTTACGCTATAATAGAAAAAAAAAAAGAATATAATTATAAAAAAAAAAGTTTAAAAAAAAAATATTTTTTTAAGGTATTTAGATCGGAAAAAAAAATTTTTAAAAACATAAAATTTAATAAAAAAATTAAATTTTTATTTATAAAATGGGGCAAACTTAGTTCTTTAAAAAAAAATACTTTAAGAGAGTTTTTAAACTCAGATATATATATAGTTTTTGGCTCTAGTTATATTAAAGGATGGTTAATCAATCATTTGATTAAAAAGAAGGCAATTAATATTCATATGGGAATCTCCCCCTTCTACAGAGGTGCAGCTTGTAACTTTTGGGCCCTATATGATAATAATGTTCACTTGGTTGGTGCAACCATTCATTACTTAAGTAAAAGTATCGATAGTGGAAAAATATTATTTCATGTCTTACCATCTAAAAGGTATAGGAACGATTTCGATTTTACAATGGGTTCAGTCTTATCAGCCCATAAAGCACTAATTTCCATGATTAAAAATAAAAAGATTTTTAAATTCAAACCATTTTATCAAAAAAAGAATAAAGAAATAAGATATTCAAAAATTAAAGACTTTAATAAAGCTATTATAAAAAATTACTTTAATAATAAGAAAAAATTTAAACTTCCAAAATACGAAAAAAAAATTTACGTGCATCCATATTTTGATAAGTAGGAAATTAATAACCTTTAAATTGACAAAATTAGTTAAGTATATTATTAACCAATATGCTGAAAGTTGGTGGGGAATCAGTGTGAAATTCATTGGCTGTGCCTGCAACCGTAAAGTCGGAGCGCCACCCAGTAAAGTCCGTTGTTGAATGATGGCCAGGAAAAGTCTAATTCTGCAATTTTAATATTAACACCGGCACTAATTTAAAAAAACTTCTATATTTTTTAGGGGTTCAAAATAAAGGATGGTGTATGTTTTTAAAATTATTTTTATTATTATTTTTGTCAATTTTTATTTCTAGCGCACAAGCGTTAGAAAATTGTCAATGGAACAACCAAAAAGGAATTCCATGTATAACAATCAATAAAACTTCAAATAGCTCCATTTTCAATCAACAAGGAATAAGTAAGACAGTTATAACTAAGCAAGATATTATAAATTCAGGAGCTATAGATGCCAATGATGTTCTAAAACTAATTCCAGGATTGGATGTTTTTCAATCAGGACAGACGGGACAACAAACATCTATTTTTACTAGAGGGTCAGAATCAAATCACACGTTAGTGCTTTTAAACGGAATAGCAATTAATGACCAATCGGTAACTGATGGATTACATGACTTTGGGCAGGACTTTGTACAAACCATTCAACAAATTGAAGTTTATAAAGGTTCTAATGGTGCACATTTTGGACCAAGCGCTATTGCAGGTGCTATTAATTTTATTACTGATATTGATTATACAAATAGTTATTCTGTAAACGGATTTTTATTTCAAAACTACATAAGGAACAATTCTATTGATGCAAATTATAGCAAAATTACAGAAAATGGGTGGCATTTAAATTTAAAAGGCGCAACCACACAAAGTAAAACAAATAGTGCTATTGCCGGAGGAAATGAAGATGATAGTGCCAAAAATTTTCAAATAAATTTAAATAGTGTTAAATGGATAAATGATGAATTAAAATTTAAGTCAACTTTTTATTCTAGAAAAACTAAGGCTGATTATGATGGAAGTGCTACAGATGAAAAGGGCTATGTCTCGAACAACAAAATGTATGTATTACAATCTGGTTTTGAGCATAAATCTAAAAATTATGAAGATAGTCTAATATTTCATTATCATAACTATGATAGAGAGTATGATAATGCAACTTACTT
>MDTG01037972.1_pt1 | contig 30254 bp, 30 predicted proteins | sample 811421 | NCBI WGS metagenome assembly MDTG01 (sample SAMN05326645, study PRJNA326480) | marine metagenome | isolation source: seawater | place: Pacific Ocean: South East | collected 2011 | reverse complement strand
CATTTTACATTAGATAAGACACAGGATGGCCCTGATCACAAGTCGAGTCTTGAGCCAGCTGAGTTATTTTCTATGTGTCAAGCAATTCGTGAAATTGATTTAGCTATGGGTTCTAATAAAAAAGCACCCTCAAAAAATGAGTTAGAAAATATTATTCCTGTTCGAAAATCTTTAGTTGCAAAAAAAAATATTCAAAAAGGTGAAATATTTACAAAAAAAAATGTAACATCCAAGAGACCTGGCGACGGAATTACTCCAATGAGGTGGCCTGAAATAGAAAATAAGATTGCTAAAAAAAACTATCAAAAAGATGATAAAATTGAAATCTAAAAAGACTGTGTGTGTTATCACAGGCTCTAGAGCTGATTATGGAATTCTAAAATTATTAATTGAAAGACTAAATAATTCAAAAAAATCTTATTTAAAACTTATTGCAACAGGCATGCACTTATCAAAAAATTTTGGTAATACCTATAAAGAAATATTAGATGATGGATTCGCTATTTCAGAAAAAATTAATACTTTAATAAATGGTGATGAACAAATTGATACTGCTATATCTGTATCTACTGGAGTAAAAAAATTTTCTAAATCATTAACAAAAATTAAACCAGATGTTGTCATTCTTTTGGGAGATAGAACAGAAATATTTGCTGCTGCAACTGCATGTATGATTTTAAATTTACCCATAGCACATATTCATGGAGGCGAAACAACTGAAGGAGTAATTGATGAACCAATGAGGCATGCAATTACTAAGATGTCTTTTTTACACTTTACAACGCATCAAAAATATAAAAAGAGGGTTATACAACTCGGTGAAAATCCTAATACTGTTTTTAATGTTGGTGCTCCATCGCTTGAGAGAATTAAAAAAGTAAACATTGCAAAGAAAAGTATTTTTGAAAAAGAATTAAAAATTGAATTTAATAAAAAAAATGTAGTTGTTACATTTCATCCTCTTACTGGTGTGGGAATGAAATTTAATAAAAAAAGGCTATCTAATTTATTGCAGGTACTATCAAATCTTAAAGATACAAATATATTTATAACTAAAACTAATTCCGATCCTATGGGATTAGTATTTAATAATATGATTGATAAATTTTCAGCAAATAAGAAAAATATTTTTGTTTTTAAGTCATTGGGTTATCAAAATTATATATCTTTAATACATCATTCTGATGGAGTTATTGGCAACTCTTCGAGTGGAATTATTGAAGTACCCTCTTTGAAAAAAGGAACAGTAAACATTGGTGATAGGCAGAAAGGAAGAATTTTGCCTACTAGCGTAATACAGTGCGGTTACGATAAAAATGATATTATTAAAGCAATAAATATTTTGTTTTCTTCAAAATTTTCTAAAAAAATTTTAAAATCAGTAAATCCTTATTATAAAAGTAAGTCCAGTAAAAGAATCATTGATATAATTGAATCAACAAATTTTAAAAGCCGCACTGATAAAAAATTCTTTGATTTATAATTTAGAAAATATAGATTATGGAAAAATATAATAATAAAATTTTAAAGTATTCATTTTCCAGAAGCACTGAAAAAAATAATAGCTTTATTAACCTTTAAGATATTTATAGCTTGTATGGAAAATGTATAGTTATCTAATGATATTGAAAGACACCAAATGACTAAGCAAAGTATTATTGTTGGCTATGGCGGACATGGAAATGTTGTAAAAGACATTTTAAAACTTAAAAAAAGAAAAATTCTTGGTTTTTTAGACAGAGATTATAAAAAAGGAGAAATTATAGATAATTTAGAATGCCTTGGTAGTGATGATGTATTTTTAGAGCAACCGATTAATTTTGATGAATATGATTTTTATAATGGTATTGGACCGTCCACAAAAAATAAAAATAGAGAAGAATTACAGAAAAAATTTGAATTAAAAGGGATCATTTTTAAAACCATTATTCATCCAAGTGCAATTATTTCAGAGAGTGCTCATATAAGGGAAGGAGTACAAATATTTGCAAATTCAGTAATACAGCCAAATACATTAATAGAAGAAGGTACAGTAATAAATACTTCTTGTAATATTGACCATGATTCTAGAATAGGTAGCAATGCACATTTAGCCCCAGCTGTAACATGTGGTGGAAATGTAAAAATAGGAAACAATTCATTTATTGGATTGGGTACCAATATCCTAAATAATATTGAAATTGGAAATAATGTAATAATTTCTTCTGGTTCAACAATATTTAAAAATATTGAAGATAATGAAAAAATAATACAAAAAAAAAATTTATAAAATAGAAAAATAATATTAATACTTAGGATGCATGAACAAGCACTAATACAAAAAGAATGTACAGTTAAGCAAGCTATCGAAGGTCTTAATGAGAGTGGCTTAAGAATTTTACTCGTCGTAAATGAAGAAGATGAATTACTTGGGACAGTAACTGATGGAGATATAAGGCGAGCGATATTAACAGGTATTTCCGTTGAAAATAAAGTTACTGATATCATGAATAAAAATCCAATTTATGTAAAAAAAAATGAGCAAGATGAAGTCATAAAGTCACTTATGATAGAAAACAATATCTTATCCATACCCGTTCTGGAAAATGGTAAAGTTATCGATCTTAAGGTATCAGATATAATTATTAAAACTCAAAAAATTCCCAATACTGTCGTCCTGATGGCTGGAGGTTATGGTAAAAGACTTGAACCGCTTACAAAAAAAACTCCTAAACCACTTATTCATGTTGGAAATAAGCCAATCTTAGAAATTATAATCGAAAAATTTAAAAATGAAGGCTTCTATAATTTTTATATATCAACCTTTTACAAATCAGAAATGGTTAAAGATCATTTTCAAGATGGATCTAAATGGAATATAAATATTAATTATATAGAAGAAAATATGCCACTTGGAACATGTGGTTCTTTATCTTTATTAAAGCAAGAAAAAATTCAGTCACCAATTATTATGATGAACTGTGATGTATTGACAAAATTAAATTTTTCAAATCTTTTGGCATTTCATAAAAAAAATAATAATTCAGTTACCTCATGTATAACGGAATACTATCAGCAGATTCCATATGGAGTTTGTGAAATCGAAGATCAAAAAGTAGTTAAGTTGACTGAAAAACCTGTTCACAACTTTTTTATAAATGCTGGAATTTATGTTATTAATGAAGATATAATTAGATCTCTTAATGAAAATAAACCAATTGACATGACAGATATTATTAATAGAGAAATTCTAAATGAAAAAAATGTAGGGGCTTTCCCAATTCATGAATATTGGATTGATATTGGAAGAAAAGATGACCTGAGTAACGCTAAGGAAATTTTTAAATCTACAGATAAAAAATAATGATTAATAAAAAATCTGTTTTAGCTATCATACCTGCGCGTGGAGGCAGTAAGGGATTAAAAAATAAAAATATAAAAAAAATACATGGTAAACCTCTCATAGCTTGGAGCATTAAAAGATGTCAGGAGTCGAAATATATTGATAAATTTATTGTTTCAACTAATGATTTAAAAATTAAAAAAATATCAGAGGCTTATGGTTGTGAAGTTCCATTCTTAAGGCCAGAACGATATTCTACTGATAGTTCGCCTACTTCAGATGTTGTTATTCATGCTATAAATTTTTATAAAAAAAAAAATATTAACTATGATTATATTGTTTTAGTTGAGCCAACATCACCAATACGTCTTAAATCTGATATAGATATGATGCTTAAAAAGCTTGATAAAAAATCTAATGCTTTTGACTCAATAATAAGTATCGGCAAAATAAAGCATCACCCATCTAATTTAAAGAGAATAAAAGGGGAAAACCTAAATAGATTTTTAGCAAATATGAAAATAAAGAGTAGAAGACAAGATGAGGAAACTCTTTATTTCCCTTTTGGGGTTTCATATATTGCTAAAACAAAAAATTATATTAATAAAAAAACTTTTTATTTAAAAAGATCAACTTTTTTTAAAATCAAGGACTATCAATGTTATGAAATTGATGATATTTATGATTTTATTAGTATTGAGAGTATATTAAGAAAAATAAAATTTAGGTAGTAATATGGGTGATTTGTCATGGCGTTTTGACGAAAGGGAATATAAATATATAAAAGAAGTTTTAGACTCTGGCTTTGCGAGCGGAACAAGTGGCAATATGTGTACCAGATTAGAACAAGCTTTTGCAAAAAAATTCAATCAAAAATATGCAATAACATTTAATTCTGGAACAACGACGTTACATGCCGCTCTATGGTCAATGGGCGTACGATATGGTGATGAAGTCATTACAACTCCACTCACGGTTATATCGTGTATGAATGCAATATTATATTGCAACGCTATTCCAGTTTTTGCTGATATTGATCCTGATACTTTTTTAATTGATCCTAAAAGTATTAAGGAAAAAATCACATCGAGAACGAAAGCAATTATGCCAGTACATCTCTATGGTCAAGTATGTGATATGACTGAAATCATGAAAATAGCTAAAGAACATAATTTATATGTTTTAGAAGACTGTGCACAATGTTACCTTGGAACTCATAAGGGAAAGTTAGGAGGTACAATTGGGGACGTTGGTTCATGGAGTTTTGAAAATTCAAAGCATATAACCACAGGTGATGGTGGCATTGTGACATGCAAGGATGAATTACTTGGCGATAAACTTCGAAAAGCTGGCTCCCAAGGGTTTAGAAATGCTACAGCAGTTAGTGGAAAAGTTAGAACTTCAAAAGCTCTTTTCCAAAATCCAGAATTTAAAAGGCATGATGAATTAGGATTCATGTATAGATTGCCCGAGGTAGCGGCTGCAATGGGATTGGCACAAATAGAAAAACTAGAATGGTTTGTTGATAAGAGAATACAGATGCATGAAATGTATAAAGAAGCTATAAGTGGTTGCAATTGGATGGTTCCACAATTTACTCCAGAGGGTGACATTAATAGTGCTTATGCTTTTGCAGTGAAAATGATAAATGATGACATCAAATGGTCTGACTTTAGAGAAAAGTATATTGAAAATGGTGGTGATGGAATTTATGCTGCATGGTCGCTTTGCTATAACGAAGATTCAATTCCAGAAATAAAAGAAATATTATCATCCATGGGATTAGAAAAGAAATTTTTAACTGATAATGGTCAATGTCCTTCAGCAGAAAAAGTTCAAAAAGAAATAATGCAGTTCACAACAAATCAAAAAGATAAGTTTGAAATGGAAAAAGAGGCGGAGTGTCTATATAAAACAGTTAGATTTTTTGGCTTATAGATATATTACATAAATGGTAATAAATTCAAATTTTTGCTAATTTTAAAAATATAATAATTGGATTTTAAATGAGATTTCTGTTAATTGGGTCTGGCCAGATAGGAAGTAGACATCTTCAATCAATAGTGCAGATTGACGGAGCAAATACTTTTGATGTTTTGGATATTTGTAAAGAATCAATAGAAAATACTAAAAAGATAATTAATGATAAATCTTTAATAGATAAAATTAATTTTTATACAAATTGGTCAAAAATTTATAAAAATTACTATGATCTAGTTTTTCTAACTTCTCAAGCGAACGTTAGATATGAATTACTTAATAAGCTGGTAGATTCATGTAATATTAAGAATATTATTTTTGAAAAAGTTCTTTTTCAAAACGTAAATAATTACAAAGATGCAATTGATATATTAAATTCAAATAAAATTAAAGGCTGGGTTAATTGTCCAAGAAGGATGTATTTATTTTATAAAGATATTAAAAAAAATCTTAATAAGAATCATACAATTAATGTTACAATGAGTGGAGGAACTGATATTAATATTGCTTCAAATGTCATTCATCTTGTTGACTTAGTAAATTTTTTTACAAATGAAATGCTCACTGAGGTAGTAAGTAACGAATTAAATAAAGAAATAATCAGCAATCAAAGAAAAGGCAATATAGAGTTCACAGGTAAACTTATTTGCAAATTTAGCAATGGAAGTAGATTAGAAATAATTTCAGATTCTAAAAAAAAGATTGATCAAAATATTATAATTAATACACAGGAAAATAAATATTTGATCAATGAAACTCTCGCCAAAATAAAAAAGATAGATTATGATGGTAATAATACGGTATCAAAAGTGCATATTCCATTTCAAAGTGAATTATCGAAAATAATGGCAGAAAATTTAGAATTAAATAATAATCCTGGCATAGTAGATTTTGAAACATCAGCAAGACTTCATTTGCCAATAATTCGTAAATTATTAGAATTTTATAATATAGTTTCAGAAAACAAAACTAATCATATTTTACCTATTACATAATGATTTGGATTATTGGATCAGGCCAAATGGCAAAAGAGTATGTGAAGGTCCTAAAAGCACTTAATAAGAAGTTTTTGGTCATTGGCAAAAGTATAAAAAAAGCAAATTATTTAAAAAGAGAGGAGTCTGTTGAAGTAATATCTGGGGGAGTAGAAAAATTTCTTCTTACAAATCCCACAAAACCGTCAAATGTAATAATATGTACTCAAATAGAAAATTTATTTATTGTATCAAAATCTTTGATTAAATATGGAATAAAAAACTTACTCATCGAAAAACCGGCAAGTATAAATATTAAAGAGATTAGAAAACTTAGTATCCTAAAAAAAAAATATAAATTAAATATCTTTGTTGCGTATAACAGAAGATTTTACTCCTCATACTTGTATTTACAAAATAAATTAAAAAAGGAAAAATTATTAGCAATACAATTTGAGATCACTGAGTGGGCTAATACAATCGAAGATGCTAATTTTAGTAACGAAGTAAAACAGAAATGGGTATTATCCAATACAAGTCATGTAATTGATATGGTTTTAAATTTGAGTGGTGATATAAAGAAATTGGAGACATTTAATATGGCCAGTCTTAAGTGGCATAAATCATCATCAAGATTTGCGGGCGCAGGAATAAGTAAAAGCAATGTTTTATTATCTTACATTGGATGCTGGGATAGCCCTGGACGATTTTCAGTAGAAGTATTCACGAATAAATGTAGGTACATTTTTAAACCACTTGAAAAAATAAAAGTTCAAAAAATGAATAGTATTGAAATAAATGATGTTAAAGATGTTAACTACGAATTAGATAATAAGTTTAAACCAGGGCTATTTCTTCAAACAAAAAATTTTCTATTAGGTAAAGATAAAAGGCTATGTTCTATAGACCAACACTTGAAGAATTTTCATTATTATAATCAAATAGCTAATTACTAATAAATTTAATTATTGTAATTTTCCTTTTTATCTTTAAAAGGAACAACTTAACAAACAAAATAATTATGAAAAAAGCTCTTGTATGTGGTGCAGGTGGTTTCATTGGCGCCCATATGGTAAAAAAACTTAAGAAAGAGAAATTCTGGGTACGAGGAGTGGATTTAAAAAAGCCACCTTATTGTGAGAGTCATGCAGATGAGTTTCTTTTAGGGGACCTTAGTAAGAGCGAATTCTGCAATTCTATTTTTGATACAAAATTTGATGAAATCTACCAATTTGCTGCAGATATGGGTGGGGCAGGTTATGTTTTTACTGGAGAAAATGATTATGACATCATGAACAATTCTGTGTTAATAAATCTCAATGTGATAAATGCCTGTATATCTTCTGGTAATAAAAAAATATTTTATTCATCATCTGCTTGTATGTATCCTGAATATAATCAAATGAATCCTGAAGACCCTAATTGTGTTGAAGACTCAGCTTATCCGGCTATGCCAGACAGTGAGTATGGATGGGAAAAATTATTTAGTGAGAGAATGTATTTTGCAGCAAAAAAGAATAAAGGTTTAGAGCCTCGTGTTGCAAGATATCACAATATCTTTGGACCTGAAGGTTCATGGGACAATGGTAAGGAGAAAGCACCAGCCGCAGTTTGTAGAAAAGTAGCGGCTGCGAAAAATGGAGGAGAAATAGAGATTTGGGGTGATGGAAAGCAAACTAGATCCTTTCTTTATATTGATGAATGCGTAGAGGCTACACAAAGGTTTATGCGATCAGATTGGGCTGGACCAGTAAATATTGGATCTGATGAGATGATTTCGATTAATCAACTAGCTGAAATGGTTATCAGCTTATCAAACAAAACTATATCAATAAAAAATATTGATGGACCACTAGGTGTCAGAGGAAGAAACTCTGAAAACTCTCTTTACGAGAAGATGATTGGTTGGAGAGTATCTCAGCCACTTATCGAAGGTATTAAAAAAACATATCCATGGATTGATGACCAGTTGCAAAGTAAAGGGAAAGATATTCAAGGCTAATGCAAAAATTATCTGTTTTAGGTTTGGGCAAGTTAGGAGCATGTACTGCCGCATGTTTAGCTAGAGCAGGGTATGATATATTAGGAGTTGATATTAATCAGGATTATGTTGATAAAATTAATGCTGCACAAAGCCCTGTTGAGGAACCATATCTTCAGGAAACAATTTCAGAGTCAAAAGATAATCTAAAAGCAACAACTGAAATATCTCAAGCTATTAGAGAAACTGACGCATCACTATTAATTTTACCAACACCCAGTAAGAAAGATGGTAACTTTGACAACTCCTATTTAGAAAAAGCACTAACCGAATTAGCTAAGGAGTTAAAAGATAGTAAAAAAAAATATCATTTATTCATAATTACTTCTACGGTTACTCCAAAATCATGTGATGAAGTATTAATACCTTTAATTGAAAAATACTCATTAAGAAAGATTAATGAGGGTTTTGGCTTATGCTACAACCCTGAATTTATTGCCTTAGGAGATGTGATGAAAGACACACAGAATCCTGATTTTGTTCTAATTGGTGAAAGTGACAAGAAGGCAGGAGATTTAAATGAACAAATTCAGAAAAATATGACAGATAATAATCCAAAGATTAATAGGATGTCATTAGTGAGCGCAGAGATAACTAAAATATCTGTGAACTCATTTGTGACAATGAAAATCAGTTTTGCTAATTCACTTGCATCAATATGTGAAAAAATAAATGGTTCAAATATTGACGATATTTCAAAAGCTCTTGGAAATGATAAGCGTATCTCCCCTTATTATCTAAGAGGAGGTATATCTTTTGGTGGGCCATGTTTTCCTCGTGATAATATCGCATTTAATAAATTTAGTGGAGATCACGGAGTAGTTACTCCATTAGCAAGTGCTACTGATGAAATTAATAAAATAAGAATTCAGATTCTGTTTAAAAAAATTAATAACTTGAATTTAAAAGAAAAAAAAGTTGGAGTCTTAGGGCTCTCATACAAACCAAATACACCAGTTATAGAGGAGTCTCCATCTATTCATCTTATAGATTATCTTTTAGAAAATAGTTTTGAAATTAATGCTTATGATAGCTTAGCTATTGATAATACAAAAAAAAGATATGGTACAAAGATTAATTACTATAATAGTGCCATAGATTGTATAAAAAATACAAATACAATTGTATTATGCACTATGGAAAAAGAGTTTCAAAAATTAGAATTTAACACAAATAATGAAATAATAATTATTGATTGTTGGAGACAAATTGATGTTTCAATTTTACCGTCAAATGTTAATTACATAGCTTTAGGACAGTATAATTAACATTTTTTCTTTATTTATAGAATTTGCAAATGAAAAATTTTCTATTTGGTACAAAAGCAGAAACGCTTGAGTTATTGAAGAACCAAATACAAGGTGATTTTTTTTTAACTCAATTCTATTTTTCATACAAAGAATGGAAAGCAAAAAAAAAAGAAATTTTATCTAATCTGCAGAAAAAGTTTTCAAATATTAAAAGTCTCGCCATTCGCTCAAGCTCAACTTCTGAAGATACATTTAATAAATCGAATGCAGGTGTATTTTATTCTGCTATTAATATTAAAAACACAAAACAAGAAATATTAAGTGAAATAAAAAAAGTATTTAAAAGTTACGATAACATATCAGATAACGATCAAGTATTAATTCAGCCAATGATACAAGATGTTGAGATTTCAGGCGTAGTTTTTTCCTTTGATATTTCCACAGGCGCACCTTACATAAGTATTAATTACGATGATGTTACAGGACAAACAGATACTGTAACTAGCGGAAAATCTAGTAAACTAGTTTTCTTTAAAAGAGATTCACTTGATAGTGTGAGATCCTCACGTTTTAAAAAATTACTAAAGTTAATATATCTAATCGAAGAAAGTGTGAATAATAAAGCACTCGATATAGAATTTTGTATTACAGATGATGAAAAAATATACATTTTACAAGTCAGACCAATTGCAGTAAAAAATTCATTTACGTCAGCAGATGCCAAAATTTTTAGCAAAACAATAAATAAAATTAAATTTAAAATAGATAAATTAATTTTAAATTCAAAAGACATTGCGGGAACAAAAAGCATATTAGGTGATATGCCAGACTGGAATCCTGCCGAAATTATTGGAACTAAGCCTTCATTCTTAGCCACTTCACTATATAAAAAGCTAATAATGGACTCTGCATGGTCTGTTTCAAGAAGTAAGATGGGATATAAAAGAGTGAGACAACCCTTAATGTATTCACTTGGCATTCATCCTTTTATTGATGTGCGAGCGAGCTTAAATTCTTTTCTACCCAAAATTATTTCTAAATCAATTTCTAACAAGATTATAAATCAGCAGATTAATTTTCTTTCAAAAAATAAAATATTTCATGACAAAGTGGAATTTAAAGTTGCAATTACGTGTTGGGACTTAAATCTTTATAATAGAAAAAAAATATTTGCAAATACATTGACAAATAATGAGCTAGATTATTTTATTTCTAGTATAAAAAAACATACTACTCACATTCTTACTAATAAAAGTATATCACCAAAAAAACTTATGCTTAAAAGTAAGAATTTAAATGAAAGTAATATTAAAAATATAAATGAATTAAAATCAGAAATTAATAATGTAATTAAATATGGCATTGTACCATTTTCAATCCTTGCAAGACATGCATTTATTGCTGTTGCTATACTTAAATCGCTAAATGAAAAGAACTATATTAGCAAATTAGAATACGATAATTTTTTGACAAAAATTGAGACAGTATCAAGTGAGTTTGTAAGAGATAAGTATTTGTTAGATAAAAAAATAATCAAGAGAAGTGTTTTTCTCAAAAAATACGGGCATTTGCGACCCGGCACATATGATATAAATGTCAAAAGATACGACGAGAATTCGAAATATTATTTGTCCAGTAAAAATTCAAAAAATTTATCTCAAAATCTTGGCAAAATAAATATGAATAAATTCTCAAAAAAAATTCAAAAAGCATTTGATAAAAATGATTTTAATATAAATGCTGATTTTTTTTTAAATTATGCAAAAGAATCGATTGAGGGAAGAGAATTAGTTAAATTTATTTTTACAAAAAATATAAGCGAAATATTAAAAGTAATTACAAAATGGGCCTATTCAAAAAAAATCACAACTGAAGATGTATCAAATATAGATTTATTATTATTAAATAAATTTATAAATAAAAAAATATCTTTAAGCGCTGTAAAAAAAGAATTAAAGCAAAGAAAAAAACTTAGAGAAAGTCAAAAGAAGATTAGATTACCTAATCTCATATTATCAAAAGATGATTGTAACGTAATACGTATACCATTTGATAAACCTACATTTATTACAAATAAAAAAGTAGAAGGTAATGTTTATAAACTAGGTATCTCATCGTCAGCAAACAGAATAAAAGATAAAATTATAATAATCGAAAGTGCTGACCCAGGTTATGACTGGATATTTTCACATAAGATAAAAGCTTTAATTACTAAATATGGTGGTGCTAATTCACATATGGCAATCAGATGTGCTGAATTTAGTATTCCTGCAGCAATAGGTTGTGGTGAGAGAATATATGATCAAATTAATGAACAATCAAAAATTTATTTAGATTGTATGAATGAAAAAATTGATATCTTATGAATAAATTATGAAGAAAATAAATGTATATGTGTCAATGAGATCATCGGATAGTCCTACTTACCTAGAAAGACGTGACGCAATAAGCCACGACTGGATAAAATTTTATGAGAGTAATTTAATTATTCCAATTTTAGTGCCAAACGCATTTGATAAAATAGAAAAATTTTTAAACAATTTTCCAGCTAAAGGCTTGATTCTTACCAACGGTGATGACATTGAAAAAAACATGAAAAGAAAAAATACTGAAAATAGATTGATAAGATATTCTATAAAAAAAAATATCCCAATATTTGGTTTTTGTAGAGGACTTCAAATGATAAATTATTATTTTGGCGGTTCTGTAAAAAGAATAGAGAAAAACTCTCATTCAGATAAAACTCAAAAAATAGATATAATTGATAATCTGTATAATTCAATAAAATATAAGAATTTCACTACTAAATGTTACCACGATTATGCTATAACCGAAAAAACGTTATCAAAATCTCTAATTCCATTTGCGATTTCTAAAGATGGTTATGTTGAAGGTGCGTATCACAAGTCACTACCAATAATTGGAGTTCAATGGCATCCAGAAAGACAGAAAAGAAAAATTAATAATATAATTTTAAACCATTGGAAGAAACTATGTACCTAATTATTTTGGCTGCTGGTAAAGGTTCAAGGTTGCACCCACTTACTGAAAGTATACCTAAGTGCATGGTAAATGTATTAAGAGAACCAATTTTATCAAGAATTATATCTTCTTCCATGAAAGCAAATATTAATAAAATTGTAGCAGTATGTGGATATAAGCATGAAAAAATAAATAATGAAAATGTAATCAAAATTATTAACCATGAGTTTTATAATTCAAATATGCTTAGATCTTTGATGTGTGCAAATGAATATTTTCAAAAAGGATTCATAATGTCTTATGGTGACATTATATATTCACATAAAATTCTTGAAAAACTTAGAGACTCACAAGAGGATATTACAGTAGTAATTGATATTAAATGGTTTGATTTATGGAAATCTAGATTTGAAAATCCTTTATCAGATGCAGAAACATTGAAATTAGATAAAAATAATTACATAACTGAAATTGGAAAGAAGACAAATGACCTGGGTGAAATTGAGGGCCAATATGTAGGTTTAATTTACTTTAGAGGAGAGGGTGTAAAGAAGTTAAAATTATATTATGACCTTGCAAAAAAGGATCATAAAAAAAGCAAAAAACCATTTGGCTCATCAAGAACATTTCCTGAATTTTATATGACTGATCTTTTACAAGGTATGATTCAAAGTGGAGAAAAAGTGAAGGCTTTAACGATTAATGGTGGCTGGTCTGAAATTGATTCTCATAAAGATTTAGAAATAACAGAAAATTTAATTAAAGAGGGTAAAATATTGGAATGATAATCTGGTTAATAGGTATTTCGGGATCCGGAAAATCAGTTCTAGCAAACAAGATTGTTTCTACAGTAAGAAATAAGAAGAATAATGTCGTTTTAATAGACGGTGATAATTTTAGAGCCCTTTTTAATAATGATCTAGGTTATACAATTAATGATAGAAAAAAAAATGCAAAAAGAATTTCTAACTTTTGCAAATTTCTTGATGATAATAATATAGATGTTGTTTGTGCAATTTTATCAATTTTTTCAGAAACAAGAAAATGGAATAGAGAAAATATTAAAAATTATTATGAGGTATTTATAGATACACCAGTTGACGATGTTAAGAAACGAGATGTCAAAGGTATTTATAAGGATTTTAATGAAAAAAAAATAAGAAATGTAGTTGGCCAAGATATAAAATTTAATAAACCTGAAAATCCAGATCTTATTATTAAGAATAATGGTTCATTAAACGAGTTTTTAGATTACTCAAAAATAATTGCAGAAAAAATAACGAAAATTGACAAAATATAAATATAACAAAAGAGATTTATTTATTCAAAAAGAAAATTATATGTTTTCTAATTATGAAGGACCAGATTTCATACGTTTATATTTAAATAATAGAAAAAAATTAAAAAATGATATTATAGTTAAATTTACCGATAAAACCTTTTTAGAATTTTATTTTACGACAATTCTTAATATTCTTGTTAAAAATAAAATTATAAATCAAAAACAATTATCTGAAATTTATTATCTATTACCAGAAATCAAAAAAAATGGAAAAAATAAAATAATAAAAAATAATATACAAATAAAAAATGAAAAAAAAATTAAAACAGAAGATTTAATTTTAGAATTACTTAATAACTTTCAGCTTAAGAAAAATAAAAAAATTTTTGAAATTTTAATAAAAAAATTTGAAGTCTCAAAAAAGCTCGCGATTTACTATGATCAAAATTTTAAAAAAATTAGTAACTTTAGTAAAAATAAAAATCTATATATACTCTTTACATTTTTAGTTGCTATTTACTATAAGAAATCAAGTGATATTAGATATCTTAACACAATGCTTAAATTAAATGACCTTAATACATCTGTTTTTACCAATCAGACTAGTAAAAATGTTGCTAAAATATTTTTACTAATCGAATTAGAGTTATGCTTTGTCTCACAAATATTACAAAAAAATGAAAAATAATTTTGCAGCGATAATTAGTGACACTAGTAGATCAAAAATTTATTTATCATTACTTATAAAAAAAGGGCTGATACCAAATTACGTTCTTTACATGAGAGATAAAAGCAAAATAAAATTTAAAAAAAACCAATCTTTTAAATTTACCCTACAACATGGTAGGAAAAGAATTTATGAAAATTTGCTTATTGAATACGATATAATTAAAATACTTAATAATAACAAAATTAATTTTGAAGTCTTGGAAACTATTGATATTCACGAAAAAAAAGTAATAAATAAAATTAAAAATAGAAAAGAGAGGTTCTTTATATATTCTGGCTATCCGGGAGTAATCTTAAAGAAAGAAATAATTAATCTTAAAAAAACTTTTATTCATGTACATGGCGGGTATTTACCAAAATATAAAGGTAGTACTACAAATTACTACAGTATTCTAAAGGAAAATAAAATAGGTGCTAGCTCAATTATTATGAGTTCAGGAATAGATGAAGGACCTATCTTAAAAAAGAAATATTTTTTACCACCAAAGAAAAAATATCAAATGGATAAATACTATGATTCATTTGCCCGCGGCGTGATATTAATTGAGACAATTAAAAAATTTGATAAATTAAAAAAAATTAAACAAAGTAGGAGTGAAACACAAAATTATCCGATATATTACATAATTCATCCTGTGTTAAAACATATTTCAATATTGGAAAAAAATGAGAATAACTTATCGAGATAAGGATACAAAAACTTACTGGCAGCAAAGATGGGATAGCACCGCCATTGATGATGAAATGAAAAATACAAACGTATACCCTCTTAAATATGCGTTGAAATATTTATCAAAAAAGAAATGCAAAATACTTGAAGCTGGTTGTGGAGCAGGAAGGATACTTAGGTATTTTCATAATAAAAATTACGACATAGTTGGTATAGACTATATAAAAAGCGCAATTGAAAAGTTGCGTACCTTAGACAGTTCTTTAAATATAACATTTGGGGACATAACTGATTTAAAATTTGATGACAATACATTTGATCATATTCTAGCTTTTGGTTTATATCATGGTTTAGCAGAGAATTTAGATAAAGCAATAAATGAAACTTATCGAGTATTGAAAAAAGATGGAATTTTATGTGCAAGCTTTAGGGCTGATAATATTCAAAATTATATAAATGACTTTTACTTTAGAGCTCCAAAAAAAATAAAGCAGCACAGCAACATGAAGTTTCATAAGATTAATCTAAAAAAAATAGAATTAATTAAACTTTTTACTAAACATAATTTTAAATTTTTATCTATATATCCTGTTATTAATATGCCTTTCTTTTATAGATTTAAAATTACAAGACATAAAAAGCACAAGGTGTTTAATGAACAAATGGCTAGAATTGAAGGATATAGACTATCTATGATTGGACAATTTTTACAGAACATATTAACAAAATGTTTTCCTGAATATTTTTGCAATCTATACGTAATATATTTAAAAAAATAATAAAAAATTTATGAAAAAAAATGTTTTATTTATAGACGTTGATGCACTAATGCCTTCAAGAATAAATTTACTAAACGAACAAAAATTGAACCTGCCTGGAATCGAAGCATTGCAAAATAATAGTACCAATTGCATAAACACTTTTAGCATGGGAAATCCAACAGAATTTGCGTTACCAGGCTTATTTTCCTCATCATATCTACTCGATAATGGAGGATATAGATATGGCATATCAAACTCTAAAGTTACTATGGCAGAAAAAATGCAAGAAAACGGGTATCAGACAGTTTCTCTTTTTTCGATTTTTAGACCAGAACAAGATGGATACTCAAGGGGATTTGATGATTTCTATCATCTATATGATATTTGTGTTACTGAAAAAAATTTATATAACACTATAAATTGGTATAGAAAAAAATTATTAGATAAAGAGTTAGATAAACAATTTTGCAGAAATCAAATAAGCGAGTATTATGAACAATATCTTGAGGATATTATTAGATTTGGTCAGAGATGGCAAAGCTATAAGAATGATAATGTAATTCCAGACTCCAAGATATTTTATAATTTTGATTATGAAATGCTCATAAATGAAGTTAAGGAACATCAAAAAGAAATAAATAACAACCATTATTATATCGATGATTTTTTAAAAACAGGAAAAATCTTTTTATCGAAAATAATCGAAAAAATCTCAAAGAATAAAAAAAGGCATCGAAAAAATGTATTTCAATATAAATTTAGTAAATTATTATTAAAAAATATATTTTTTATTATTCGAAAATGTAATTCATATAATTCATTCAAGGAAGTCTTTGCGCTAACAATTGATCGCATTATAAATGGGCCAAATAAGATGTTAATGAGATATCCTTCAGGGTTATACCTATACAAAACATTCAAAAACTGGCTGTACAAAAAACGTGACATAAATAAACCTTTTTATGCTTACATAAAACTTCTAGACTCACACGAACTAAATTTTTACACACAAGACTTAGAGTCTTCATATGATGAAGAATTAATACAAATCAAAGAATTTTTAAAAAATATAAGAAGCCAAAAAAACTACAATGGAAATGTTTTATATGATTGTTCAATCAAATATATTGATATAGTTTTAAATAAATTCATAAATTTACTTAAGTCCCAAAACTTATTTGAAAATACTATAATTGTTATTACTGCTGATCATGGTGCTCAGTTTCCTGATTATCCTTCAAGAGAAAATAATCATAGATTAGGAAAATTTTTTGATGAATTGTATCATGTTCCGTTTATTTTTAGTACAAGTCATAGTAATAAAGTTGTTAAAAAAGAATTATATTCATCAGTTGATATTAATAGTTCAATATTGGATTATTTAAATATTGGAATTCCTGAAACATTTCGTGGGCACTCTATTTTTGATCAAGCAAGTGGGAGGGAATATATATTAGCCGAAAATCAAGGTAGAGGCCCGTGCGATTTAAAAAATAAGTCAATATCAGTGTGTGTTAGATCAAAAGAATATAAATTAATTTATGAACAACCACCTTCAGCGAATAAGCAGGCCTGTATAAGAGAACTATACCATATCAAAAAAGATACTTTAGAACAAAAAAATCTATGTAAAAGTGATATTCATCTTAAAGAAGCTCAATGGCTAGTATCAATTGCAAAAGAAAGGGTAAAAGAAATACTAAAATGAACCTTATTTTTATAAGTTCTTATTTAAATGTACCATGCGTAATTTCAACTATCGAGAGTAATGAAGAAGATTTTCGAATAATTACTTCTAATAAACAGATACAAATTTTTTTTAATAACTTTTATAAAAGAGAAGTTTCAATTTTAATTCCTGATTCAGATATTAAATTAAATAATATATTTTTCTTAATTCAATCAAAAAAAAAATTTTTTAAACAACTCAGGTTACTCAATCCAAAAAAAATATTTTTTTATTATTTAGGAAATAATGGATTAATGACTTGGTTGATAAGTAAATTTTCAAAAGAAATAAAAGTTTATTACAGATTGAAAGTTCATCTAAAAATTGAAAATCCACTCTTTAATTTCTCTTACTTATATTTAAAAATTTTTATAAAAAAATTATTATTAAACATAGTTTTTGAAAACAAATTTAGAGTTATAATGTGGTATGGGAATTATATGATAATAATTCCTAAAAACTTTTTAAATGATATTAATGCAAATTATTTAGATATTAACTACAGTTTAATACACCATACATTAATAAAAAAAAAATATACTAAATTTGAAACGCAACTATTAATGTTTTACGGTGGTGAACTTTATGTTCACAAAAATCAGCTATTTAGTGTTACCTCAAAAATTATCGAGTATAATAATAATTATTTTGATAAAAAAAAACTAATTATTAAGTTTCATCCTGATGAGTCATTTGAAAAAGAAAAATTTATTAAAAATATTGATGATAGATTAGAAGTTATTCCAGGCAACTTACTGTATTATTTTACAGATTGTGTAATAGCCTATAATTCAGCTGTTCTTTATGAGTCTGCAAACATTGGAAAGAAATCAATTTCTTTGTTGGAAATGGTTGATTCTAAAAATTTATTTTACAAGAAAAAAATTAAAAGATATCTTGAAGATAACCTAAATAAGGGCTCAAAAATATTTTATCCAAAAAATTTTGATGAGCTAACATATGTATTATATTCTTGAAATAAAAAAATTTATCTCTTTCTTACTACCTTACGAAGTCAAGAGAATAATTAATAAAATATATCATCAATACCAAAAGGGTATTAAATTAGGTAGAGGCACTTATGTTAGTAATTTAAAATGTGATGGCAGCAACAAGATTGGCTCATTTTGTGAAGTAACTGCATCAGAAATGGGCTATGCTTCATATATAGCCGATAGATGTAAAATGACTTATACAAAAATTGGTAAATTTTCAACAATTGGTAATGAAGTCAGGACATGCATTGGAAATCACTCATTGTCAAATGTTAGTATTCATCCTGCATTTTACTCGTTAAATGGAAATTCAATCAAAAGTTTTATCGATAAACAAATTTTTGATGAGCATACATTTATTAATAAATCTTCCTTTGTTTGTATAATAGGCAATGACGTTTGGATTGGAGATAATGTTATAATTTTTGATGGCATTAAAATTGGAGATGGTGCTGTAATTGGCGCTGGTTCTATTATAACTAAAGATGTTAAACCTTATACAATTGTTCACGGAGTACCTGGAAAATTTAAAAGAAATAGGTTTAGTAAAAATAATATAAAATATTTGCTAAATCTTAAATGGTGGGACAAAGATATTAAATGGATTAAAAATAACGCTAAACATTTTAATGATTTAGAAAAATTAAAAAAAATTATAAGAAAGAAAAATAAAAAAAGTGATATCAGGAATTCAAATTAAAGAATATCTTATCATTATTCCTTTAGTAATTTTGACTTTTTTTTTCCATTCAGAAATATTTAGCCCAAGCAATCATCCTTTTATAATTTTTATTTTATTATTTTTTGTAATTTTTGATAAAAAAGTCAAATTCAATTATAGGCAGATTTTTAACTGGCCTGTTTTAATCTTTTTATTTTTCATAATTTATGCTTATTTAAGATTTGATTTTAGTTATTTTCATGGTTTTGACGATGATGGTTTTGTAATTCAAACACAAGTTAATCATCTTACGAATATGATTATTTTTTTTGTTATTTTTATATTATCTATAATTTTAAGTTGTTCCGACCGTAAGATTCCGGGGTATATATCAAAATATGCTCTAATATACATAATCATGTTGATGTTTGCTGCTATTATTAGAGCAAGTGAGGATTATAGTTTAGGGTTAGGAACAATATTTTTAACAACATTGCCGTTTATTTTTTTAGGATTTAACGACATAGATAAATTTAAATCAATTAAAATAAATTTAATATCAATATTTGTATTAATTGCACTAATGATATTTGGTAATAGAGCAGCAAGCTTATCAGTTGTGATTTTCTTAATATTGTATAATGTATGGCCTCTATTTGTTCGAAACAAATTTTATCATCTCTTAATTTTTATTGCCTTCTTTATTTTTTTAGGATTATTTTTCTTAATTTATTTAAATTCTCATGATTTTATTTCACAGCACAATTATGAAATCAAAAGATATTCATTTATTGGTGGAGAATTTTTTTCAAAGGCTTTAGACACTCGTTATGATATCTGGTTCCATCTTTCTTCAATAATAATGAATCAAATAAATCCTGCGTTTGGAGCTGGAAGTCATCTTAGTACATCTTATTTACTGCCACTTTCTGAATATCAGTTTACTTTGAATAGACCTAATTTGGATTCGCACAGTGTTTATTTAGAAATAATATACAGAATGGGTTTGATAGGATTTATACTATTTATTTCATTTATTTTTTCTATATGGGCTGCAATTTGGAATTTAAATAAAGACCAGGAAATTAGAATATTCGCACCTTTAATTATTGCCTATTTATGGCTTATAACTTTCCAAGTTTCTATATTTTATGGCGAAGATACTTTACGAGATGGTTTCATATTCATATTATTAGGTTTCGCAGTCGGAAGGTATATCTATAAAAAAGTAAGTGTCAAAAGAAGAACAACAGAATGAAGATCTTAATTGTAGAAGCTGCAAGTCACTTCAAAGTATTAGAAAACGTTAACTACTTACTCTCTAAGAATTGTAGGAACGTAGATATTTATTTTCTGATTAATTCTAAAGATATTGAGTTAAGAGATTTTCTTTTTCCTAATTATGAAAAAGTAAACTGGATCGTAAATAAACTACATGTTAGTTTTATTTTTTTTCATCTTTTATTAATAGCACACAAATTTAAGTATATTAATATTTCAACTGGACCTGAAGGGGATCACTTTTCACTTAATTTAAGCTCAGTATTTTTTTATATATTTTCTCAAATTTATGGCAGAAAAACTATTTTGACTATTAAAAATATAAGACCTTATTTAAATAAAAAATATAGTTTTCAATCTTACTTAAAATTAAAGTCATTAAAAAAATTTAAAGGAATTACTTTTGAAACAAATACTATGAAAGAAGTTTTCTATAATGAAACTAAAGTAAGTAAAAATATTTTATCTGTTAGTTATGATAGATATATAGATAATAAAGCAAATAACTTCAATAAATTGTCCTATGGCAAGAAGTATCAATTAGTTCTCGGCCTAGCTGGCATGGTGGAATCTGAAAGAAGAAATTATGATGAGGTATTAAAAGCTCTGCGCTTATTGCCTGAAAAAATAAGATCAAAAATTCTATTTGTGACCTTAGGGGCTGTTCCGTTAGGAAATAAGAATGATATTATTAAGAATATTAATTCACTTGTTGACATTGACTATATCAAAGGATTTATTTCTCATGAACAATTTCTTGAAAGAGGATCTGCATGTGATTACGTTATTTCTCCTCTTAAAAAAGAGTTTGAGTATGGAACATATAAGGGATCTGGAACATTAGGTGATGCAATATATCTTAAAAAAAAGTTAATTTTCCCCAGATACTGTGACCCGTTGAATGAATTTGCAAAAATTGGAGTTTATTATGATACTTTTGAAGATTTGGTCGATATATTTACTTCGATCTTCGAGAAAGGCAAAACTGAGATTGATGAAAAATTTTTTGAGAAATTCAGCTCATATGCTGTATATTCAAGTTTAAATAATATTTACAAGTTTTAAAATCAATACGGATTGAAAAAATTGAAAAATCAGTGGCCCAAATTTAGTTTGCAAGAATCTAATGCTGTTAAAAATGTAATATTATCTGGTAAAGTAAATTATTTTACAGGAAACGAGTGTAAAAAATTTGAAAAGGAATTTGCTGAATGGAGCAAAACAAAACACGCCATTGCACTTTCGAATGGAACAGTCGCTCTTGAACTTGCACTTCGCGCTATAAATATTAATAGTGGCGATCAAGTAATTGTCACACCAAGATCTTTTATAGCCTCAGTATCATGTGTAATTACTCTTGGAGCAACTCCAATTTTTGCAGATATAGACGAAAATTCAGGCAACATAACAAGTGAAACAATAGAGAAAGTGATAACAAAGAAGACAAAAGCAATTATTTGCGTTCACCTAGGAGGACATCCATGTGAAATGGAGGAAATTATAAAGCTTAAAAAGAAAAAAAAAGTTTATTTAATAGAAGATTGTTCACAAGCTCATGGGGCGAAATACAAAAATAAAATGATTGGTTCGTTTGGAGATATTGCAACTTGGTCATTTTGTCAGGATAAAATCATTTCAACCGGTGGTGAGGGTGGTATGGTCACAACAAATAATACCAAATTTTATGAAAAAATGTGGTCATATAAAGACCATGGCAAAAGTAGACGCAAATTATTAAATCAAAAAGTTGTAAATGACTATGTTTGGCTTCACGACAGCTTTGGTTCAAATTTTAGAATGACTGAAATGCAAGCTGTTTTGGGAAGATTACAACTTAAAAATATCACTAAAACTAATACTCTAAGAAATAGAAATGCAAACTATTTAAAAAAAATTTTTTTAAAATATAAGGACTTTTTTTATGTGCCCATAGTTGATAGTTATATGTGCCATGCTTATTATAAGTTTTACGTTTATATTAATATTAAAAATTTTAAAAGATTTTCTACACGAAAAAACCTCATTTCAAAATTAAACAAAATGGGAGTAGATTGTTTCTCTGGGTCTTGCTCGGAAATATATAAAGAAGAAGCTTTTAAAAATAGTAAATTTAAGCCAAACAAAAGCTTGCCTAATGCAAAAAAAATCGGTGAAACTTCACTAATGTTCTTAGTTCATCAAACCATTACTGAAAAAGAAATTAAAATTACTTGTAAAAAAATTGACCAAGCAATTAAAAGTATTATTGCTTAAAAATGTCAAATACACTAATAGAAGAAAATTTTGTCTTTGCCAAAATAAATAGAATTTTATTTTGCTTATTACCTATTGCAATTATCTCAGGACCCTTTTTTTCCGATTTAATTGTTTCTTTAATAGGAATATTAGCCATTTATATCATAATCAGAAATAAAAAAATAAAATTTTTTTATAATAAATATATCATTATTTTTTTTCTATTTTACTTGTACTTATTGGCACGATCTATTTTTAGTAATAATGTACTTCTCTCACTTGAGAGCTCATTATTTTATTTTAGGTTCATATTTTTTGTATTTGGATCTGCTTACTTAATTTATTTATATCCAAAAACTATTTTATATTTTAAATATATTTTATTCATTTCAATATCAATTTTAGTGATTGATTCTTACTACCAATATTTTACTGGCGCAAATATTATGGGTTTTGTAGCAGCTGAAGAGGGTAGAGTTAGCAGTTTTTTTGATGATGAACTAATCTTAGGTCATTATTTGTGTCGAATGATGCCAATATTATTTGGCTTAATCGCAATATCAAAGAAAATTTCAAATAAAGAGATATTGTTTTCAATGATACTCTTTCTTGCGACTGACGTATTAATTTTTATTTCAGGCGATAGGACAGCATTTGTTCTTTTATTTATATCGACAATATTAATATTAGCATTTATCAAACGATTTAAACTTGTAAGATTATTTACTTTTTTAATCTCTATCTTACTCATAATTTTTATTACTTTAAGTGATAATACGGTGAAAAATAGAGTTATCGACTCAACAATAGTACAAATGTCAAACGATTCTGATAGTAGAATAGTCGCTTTTTCCTCAACGCATGAAGCTATTTTTGTCACTTCATGGAAAATGTTTTTAGACAATCCTATTTTTGGTCAAGGTCCTAAATTATTTAGAGACGTATGTGATGATGAAAAATTTCTATACAAAAATGGATGCTCTACCCACCCTCATAATTCATACTTTCAACTTCTTGCTGAAACTGGTATTATTGGCTTTAGTTTTTTAGTTTTTTCTTTTTTATTTGTTATAAGTAAGTTTGTTAATCACTTATTGTCGTATTTTTTATCACACAATAAAAGAATGGAAGATTATGAAGTATGCTTTTACTCAGCTCTATTTATATTTTTGTGGCCATTAGCGCCATCATTTAATTTTTTTAATAACTGGATAACAATTATCCATTTCTTGCCATTATGCTTTCTAATAGATAGAGAAAAATTTAAGAAATTTTTTACTTAGTCTAAGATTTAAGTTTTATTATTAAATAATTGATTATAAATGGATTAATTAGAAATAAACTTCTTTACATTGTAATTAATTGTAATAAAACAAACTTATAAATTAGTCAAAAATGATATTAGATAGTCTTAACAGTATACTTTCAGCCATAAGAGAAAACTTTAGATATATACTGTTTATATGGATTTTTTTATCTCTTGCTTTTTTTGTCTTCAGCTTTACTTTTATTTTCAAAGATGACAAATCTAATATAATTAGACAGCCAGTAATTTTTTCTGAATCACTAACAAATCTAAACAAATTTTCTTATTATCAAAATCAGCTTAGCAAAAATAAAGCAGACCAAGATAATTCATTCACTCGCTTAATGGATATAGATAATAATTTCTTAATAAGAAATGAGAATATTGAGAAGGCCCTAAATGAGTCAAACTTAAAAATTGAACCAAATTCTATATCGAAAAACTTAAGCTTTATAAGTGGCCAATCAGAAGTAAATATTTTCAAAGATTATTTTAGTGATATGAATATTGTTCCTCTAATTAAAAGACTTTCTATCGATGCCAAGGAATTTGATAAATTGATTATCAAGTCAATTTCTATGAGTAAACCATTAAACGAACTAGTATTAGATTTAAATGGACTTGCGATAGGTAAGACTGAGGGAAGGATTTTTTTAAATAACATAATTAAGGTCATGAATGAGGACCTTAAAAATAAATACATCTACACAGACGGGTTAAAAAAGGTAAAAAAAATATCATTAAATGGTTCTGATACCCAAGAATCAGCATTAGCAATGAATCTCAAGATTCAACAGGTTTCTAATATGATCAATGAGATTAAGTTAAATTATTCTAATGTAGTAAATGATATAAATCCTGATGACCTAATACTAGACCTGAAAGTGCTAGAAAAAAACGTTATAAATTACTATACACAAATTGGATATGACCAAATTTATATTAATCAACTTGATATAGAAATTAAAGATAAGACTAGACGCGCAGAAATTATTTATAAAGCCATTATTTCCCTGAATGATGATAATAAAAATCTAAGTAATATTCTATCTGAAAATGGAGACAACTTAAGTGAAAATGGTTCAATTCGTTATGATGGTGATGCGATAGCTAAGATTGAAGAACTGAGCTCCAAAAGAAGTTCATTTAATTATAAAAAAACTCTAACTGATGAATTTATAAACAGAAATATGGATTTGTCTGATCTTATATTGCAAAAAGATAATTTCATGATAGCACAAGGCAATAGCAAAACAAATAATGATCAGATTTCGTCTCAAAATTTGATTAAATCAATTAATAATTCAATTGAAGACGTTAATAATTATATTGATGTAATTTCAAATTATGAAAATCAAAATATTATTACTTCAGCCTCTAGCTTAATTAGCGAAGAATATAACAAATACTCTCTTATGAACTTAGTAATTTTCATTTTGGCTTCGATGATACTGTTCCTTTTATCCTCGTTAATTATATTTTTTGTTATACATCGTCGGAATTAATTTACATTAATGTGGAAAGTAAAAAAATCGCCAATCCATGGAACAGGAGTATTTGCAACTAAAGATATAAAAAAGAATACTAGAATTATAGAATACATAGGAGAAAAAGTAACGAGATCAGAAGGAAATAGGAGATCTGAAAAAAGACTTAAAGCTTTTCTCCATTCTAAAACTGATGGGTCAGTCTATATATTTGAACTGAATAGTCGATATGATATTGATGGAAACTTTGAATATAATAAAGCAAGATACATTAATCACTCATGCAAGCCAAATTGTGAAGTTGACATTGTAGACAATCATATTTGGATAAGCTCAATTAAATCAATAAAAAAAGGTGACGAATTAAGCTATGATTATGGGTTTGAGTTTGATAAAGATGATTACAAGGATCATATTTGTAAATGTGGTAATAAAGATTGTATTGGATATATCATTTCATCAAATGATTGGCCGAAATTTTTACGCCATATTAAAAAAATTGTAAAAAAAAGTAATTAACTATTTGATAAATGATTTTAGTTACTGGAGGTTGCGGATATATCGGTTCACACGTAATAACCAGACTATTAGAAAAAAAATATAAAGTAATTTCAGTCGATAATTTTTCAAATAGTTCATCTACAATTAATAATAAGATAAAAAAGTTATCTAAAAATAATTTTGAATTTATCCAAGGTGATATAAGATCTAGGTCTACCTTAAATAAAATTTTTTCTACTTACGATATTAAAATAGTAATGCATTTTGCTGGTTTAAAGTCGATCAGTTATAGTTTTGGAGATCCAATTAGTTATTACTCAAATAATTTTTCTGGATCCCTTAATTTAATTAACATTATGAAAGAATTTAAAGTAAAAAAAATAATTTTTTCATCATCAGCTACAGTATATGGAGGAACTTATGAACCTCCATTCACAGAAGATATGAAACTAATAATTCCTGAAAGTCCCTATGCTCAGACAAAATTGATGGTTGAAGAACTACTTAAGAAGATCGTTCTTCAGCACCCAGAATGGAGAGTAGGTATTTTAAGATATTTTAATCCAGTTGCATTCGACTCTAGGATATTTTTAAATAGTTTTAACAAATCTGATACTAACCTCTTACCAAAAATTTTAAGCGTTATTAATCAAAGAAAAAATTATTTGGAGATATATGGAAATAAATTTAATACCAGAGATGGCACTGGTGTAAGAGATTATATTCATATTAACGATTTGGTTAATGGTCATTTGGAGGCATTGAATAATATAAATAAAAAAAAAGGACTAAAGATCTGGAATTTAGGATCTGGAAAAGGTTACAGTGTTTTGGAAGTGATAAATATGTTTGAGTCTATACTTAATATTAAAATTCCAGTTAAATTTGTTAAACCCAGAAAGGGAGATTTACCAGAGTACTGGGCAGATGTTTCTAAGGCAAAAAGTGAATTGGGTTGGGAACCTCAAAAAGATCTAGCAGATATGGTAAATGACTCAATATACAAGTAAATTTTTGCAGTTTTTTGAAAATATTTATTTTATGAATACATTCCTTTTTTTATTTTTAATAGCATCTTCTATTTGGTCTTGTCTTGATTTTGATTTTCGTTTTTGCATAGCTGTTCTTTCATAGAAGCAATAAGGACAGGTGACACCTTTTTCATACTTGTTTGATAGCATATCTTTTTTTGTGATTGGTCTTCGACAGCCAAAACATTGGGAGTAATTTCCCCTTATAAGATTTTTATTTACTGTTACTCTTTCATCGAATACAAAACAATCACCATCCCAGTAAGATTTAATTTTATTTTCTCTTACATTTTTTAGATAACTAATTATTCCACCTTCTAACTGAAATATATTTTTATAACCTTTACTCATCAAAAATGAACTTGCTTTTTCACACCTTATGCCCCCGGTACAATACATTGCAATTTTTGTGTTTTTATCTAGCTTCATCTTTTTAAACATCATTGGGAATTCTCTAAAACTTCTTGTCTTTGGATTAATTGAATTTTTAAATTTTCCAATTTCAATTTCAAAATTATTTCTTACATCAATTACTTTTGTCTCTTTTTCATTAATCAATTCATTCCATATTTTCGGTCCAATTAATTTATGTTTATATGTATTAATTTTTAAGTCTTTAATTCCTAATGAAACTATCTCTTTTTTAAGTCTTACTTTCATTCGATTAAAAGGTAAAAATTTTGTATGATTAATTTTTAATTCGAGTTTTCGAATATTAACAGTGATTTTTATAAAATTTATTATGTTTTCTAAATCTTGAGATTTTGCAGAAATAGATCCATTTAATCCTTCATTGGCTAACAGAATTGTTCCTTTGACTTTTTTGTTCTCAAAAAAATGATCAAGCTTTTTTTTTACTTGTTCCTTGTTCTTAAGTTTAAAAAATCGATAAAATGAACATATAAGAAAATCAGATTCATTCATTTTTTAGATCATAGGTTTTCTTTTTAAGTACATTAATCAACTTACTTCTGTCTTTAATGTGAGAAATATTTTCATAAGTTATAATTTTCCCAACATATATTATAATTTGTTTACCAATTTTCTTTTTAGTTTCATGTATGTACGAGGAGTATTTGAGCGTGCTACTTTTCATTTTTGAAGCAAAAAGATGGAAAAGAAGGCCATTTTTACCATCAAAATAAATTGGCAATATATCTGTTTTTGTTTGATGGGCTAACTTCGCTGGAAATGTTTTCCATTCATCATCATGTGCTTCAGATTTTAAGTTTTTAGCCGTAGAAACACTTCCAGAAGGAAAAATTATTAATACTCCACTATTATTTAAATGTTTTTTTGCTTCATGCGCTGTTTGTAGATTATACTTTATAGTTTTTTTATCGTTGCCACTAAAGTCCACTGGTAAGATATATTCTTCTAATTGAGGTAAAAATTTAAGCGTTTCGTGAGTCATAATTTTAAAATCACTTCTTACTTTCGAAACAATCGAGCACAAAATTAATCCATCAACAATTCCAAATGGATGATTTGCAATGACCATTAGTGATCCTGAAGTTGGTATTAAAATTTTATTATTAGATTTATTAATGAATCTTATATTCATAATTCTTAAAATATCAGTCCAAAAATCCTTTGGATCATTTTGCTCTTGTGTATATTGACTATATAATTTCTCGAGTTGTTTCTTTCCCGTTACTCTTTCAATAGTTTTAATTATTAATCTTTGCGCAAAATTATGCTCTAAATTTGATGCATAAGATAAACTAATTTTATTCATTTTTAATACTCAACGGGTATAGGGTCTAAACTTCTCCAGAAATACCATGTTGCCACTGATCTCCACGGAGCCCATTTTTTTGACAGTTTTATTGCTTGATCCCTTGATATAGGGTAATTCAATTTGTAACACTCACAAATACCCTTAATTAATCCTAGATCATCAGCTGGAAATACATTCGGACGACAAAGATTAAATATTAAAAACATTTCAGCTGTCCATCTTCCAATACCTTTTATTTTAATAAGTTCATCAATGATTTCTTGATCATCAAGACTGTGCCATAGTTTTGGATTTATTTCCTTATTTAAAAAAGCTTTAGAAAGAGCTTTTAAGTATGATATTTTTTGACGCGATAGCCCACAAGATTTAAGAGTCATAAAATGAAGATTTTCTATATTTTTTGGTTTTATCTCTATAGCTTTGGTTTCAAATCTATCCCAGACAGCTTGAGCAGCCTTTACAGATATTTGCTGACCTACAATAGATCGAGAGAGAGTATAAAACGGATCCGACTTGGTATACAGAAAATCTTTGGGATAATTCTTTATGATTTTTCCAAGGTATTTATCTTTTTTTATTAGATCTTTTTTTGCTTTTTCCCAAAAAATTGGTTTTTTCATACTACTATAAGTTTTTTATTGTCATATAGTCCATAAAATGTTTTATTTCCAATCTTAATTCAATATGGAGAAAAAAATTATGGCAGACGTAGCTACATTATTAGCTGAATTTCAAAAAGGTATTGAAGGCAAAGATACTGGTCTAGGTGCAACGGTCAAATTTGATTTTGAAGGAGCTGGATGTATTTTCTTAGACGGAAAATCAAATCCTAATACTGTTTCAGATGAAGATAAGGATGCTGATTGTACTCTATCAATGTCACTTGAAACATTTGAGCAAATGAGATCAGGTGAAGTTGATGGAACTTCGGCATTTATGCAAGGTAAATTGAAAGTTTCTGGTGATATGTCAATTGCGATGAAATTGCAATCTGTGATGGATGCTTTGGCATAAAGGAGTATAAATTCTAACTAAAAAACCCAGTTATCTTCTAGCTGGGTTTTTTTTTAAAAGTACTTTTTGAGAAATTTTATATACTTTTTCATTATTACAAGCAATTATTCTACCCCCATCAAATATGCCTTCATTGTCCCAAGTTCTAATAATTCCACCAGAGTTTTTTATTATAGGTTCTAATGCCCTTATGTCCCATGGTCTTAATCCGCTCTCTACAACAATATCAATGTGCCCATCGGCAAGTAAACAGTAACTATAACAGTCTCCTCCTAGTCTTGT
>MDTG01020221.1_pt1 | contig 30258 bp, 29 predicted proteins | sample 811421 | NCBI WGS metagenome assembly MDTG01 (sample SAMN05326645, study PRJNA326480) | marine metagenome | isolation source: seawater | place: Pacific Ocean: South East | collected 2011 | reverse complement strand
GACGCTTCTTCTTGAATACAAGAATTTTATCGCCCTTCACTTCGCCATTGACAGTTGCCTCAACGACGGCACCGTCTATAACCGGGGCGCCTACCTTTACATCACCTTTCTTTTCAGTCAGAAAGACACGGTCAAATTTAACCTTCTTGCCTTTTGCAACATTCAAGCGGTTTACGTACAAGCGTTGGTCTTTCTCAACTTTGTATTGAAGCCCTGCTATCTCTACAATTGCGTACATTATACTTGTTTTTAAGGGCTGCAAATATAAAACAACTCATTAAATAACAAAGCGTTAAAATGGGGAAGATTGCAAAAACTTAGGGGCCTATTTTGAGGCTGCCGAAGTACGTGCCCTTATATTTGGGACTCCATTCAAATGTAACATCAATGAAAAACTTCATGATTTTGGGTGCATTAGCAGTTTTTACTGCGCTCAGCGCTCAAAACAAAATTGACTTCGAAGAGTACGATTTAGACAACGGTTTACACGTGATTCTTCATGAAGACCACAGCACTCCTATCGCGGCTGTGACCGTCCTCTACCATGTAGGTAGTAAAAACGAAGAAACAGAGCGTACGGGTTTTGCCCATTTCTTTGAGCACTTATTGTTTGAAGGCAGCGAAAACATCAAACGAGGCGAATTTGACAGCTACGTTACTAATGCAGGTGGTGCACTTAATGCGAATACTTCTCAGGACCGCACTTTCTACTTTGAATTGTTACCGTCAAACCAGATGGAATTAGGATTGTGGCTCGAAAGTGAAAGAATGCTTCACGCCAAAATCCAGAAAATTGGTGTGGAAACACAACGTGAGGTAGTAAAAGAAGAAAAGCGCCAGCGTGTAGACAACCAGCCTTACGGTTCTTGGTTCGAGAATATGGCGAAGCGCCTTTACACAGAACACCCTTACAATTGGGTGCCTATTGGTTCTATGGACCATTTGAATGCTGCCCAATTGGACGAGTTCATGGCTTTTTACAAGAAATTCTACGTTCCTAACAATGCTACATTGAGTATTGCCGGGGATATTGACGTTGAAAAAACGAAAGAACTAATTGCAGCTTACTTTGGGGATATTCCTAGAGGTGCTGATGTTGTTCAGCCGACAGTTCAAGAGCCGGCCCTGGGCGGTGAAAAGACTGCTACTATTTACGACAATATCCAGTTGCCCGCACTCATTATGGGGTATCGTATGCCTCCGCAGACTTCTGATGATGCCTATGCACTGCAAATGGTAAGCTCAGTACTAAGCGGTGGTCCTTCGTCGCGTATGTACAAACGTTTGGTTGATCAAGATCAAACGGCATTACAGGTATTTGCCTTTCCATTCTCTTTGGAGCAGGGCGGTGCTTTTATAACATTCTCTTTGGCTAACGCTGGAAAAACCATTGACGATATGGTTCCTGCATTGGAAGAAGAGATTTCAAAGCTTCGAAATGAATTAATCTTAGAGCGTGAATTCCAAAAGATCCAAAATCAAATGGAGAGCAACTTTATCCAAAGCAACTCGAAGATGGCTGGTATTGCGGAATCTTTGGCAAATTACCACACCTATTATGGTGATGCAAACTACATCAATACAGAAATCGAGCGTTACCGCAGTGTAACTCGTGAAGATATCCAGCGCGTTGCACAAAAGTACCTCGTAAAAGACAACCGAGTGGTGTTGCGCTATTTGCCAAAAAGTGAAGAACCAACTGAATAAGACCTAAGATGAAAAAGTACATTTATTCCCTTATAGCAGTAGCAGCGGCCCTCACTTTGACGGCTCAGACTTCCATTGATCGATCGACAGCACCTACGCCAGGTCCTGCTCGTGTTCCAACCATTGCTTCATACGAAAGCTTTGAACTGAAGAATGGATTGAAAGTATTCGTGGTTGAAGACCACAAATTGCCACGTATTTCTATGTCATTGATTCTCGACCGCGATCCTATCGTGGAGAGCGACAAAGCAGGTTATGTTAGTATTGCTGGAGACCTATTAGGTGCAGGAACAGCAAACAGAACGAAAGCCGAGCTTGACGAAGAGATAGATTTCATGGGTGCAAGATTCTCAACCTCCGCCTCTTCAATTAATGTAGGCGGTTTGAGTAAATACACAGACAACCTAATTGAAATTATGGCAGATGTATTGTTAAACCCAAACTTCCCTGCTGAAGAGTTTGACAAACTAAAATCACAAATGACTTCAGGATTGAAAGCTAACGCGGACGATCCAGATGCAATTTCAGGCAACCTGCGCGGTGCTGCTCTATACGGTTTGGAGCACCCTTACGGTGAAGTGATGACAGAGGCAACCGTTGAAGCTGTGACGCTTGAAGATTGTAAAAACTACTTCTCAATGTATTTCCGTCCAAACATTGCCTACATGGTTGTGATTGGGGATATCATAACTAAAGATGCAAAGAAGAAATTAAGCAAAGCTCTCAAGGGTTGGAAAGCTGCTGAGGTACCGACGCACAAGTATGAGAAGACATCTCTGCCTGCTGCCGGACGCATTGTCATGGTGGATAAGCCGTCTGCCGTGCAGTCGGTTGTATGGTTGGGTAATGTGATTGACCTTCCTCAGGGCCATCCGGATATCGAGCCCTTACGCGTTGCGAATCAAATTCTAGGTGGTGGTATGTCGGGCCGATTGTTCACTAACCTACGGGAAGACAAAGCATTCACCTACGGTGCATACTCAAGCTTCGGTGTAGATCAGCTAAATTCTACCTTCGGAGCATCTGCCAAGGTCCGTAATGAAGTTACAGATTCTGCCATCGTTGAATTTATATACGAGATTGGAAGAATGCGCACAGAAGCTGTAAGCGAAGAAGACCTCATTGCTGCAAAAGCTTCTTTGAGTGGTGCCTTTGGCCGTTCGCTTGAGAGCACATCAAGCGCTGCCAGCTTTGCCCTAAATATTGCACGCTACGGTCTACTTACAGATTATTACAACAACTACCTTGCTCGACTTGAGGCGGTGACTGCTGATGATGTCATGCGCGTATCTAATGATTATATGCGTGCTGAGAACCTGACCATTTCTGTTGTCGGTAAGGCTCAAGATGTAGCTGCGGGTTTAGCTGCCTTTGGTACTGTTGAGTACTATGATGCAGAAGGCCAGCCCGCCGATTCGCCAACATTCTTGTTTATGCCGGAAGGCGTAACACTAGAATCAGTATTTGGCAACTACTACGAAGCTATGGGTGGCGTTGAAGCGTTAAAAGCATTGAGCGCAATCGACATTAAAGCGCATCTCGAAATCCCAGGTATGCCGGGTAAGATAAAAATGCGTACTGCTAAGATGACCCCAGGTAAGTTTATGATGGAGCAGAGCATGCAAGGCATGACCGTAATGAAAATGACCTACGTGGACGGCGTAGGTAAGCAAAGCGGAATGCAAGGAAAGAAAGATTTGGAAGGCGAGGAGCTTCAAGAATTGAAGGAACAAGCTGCTTATGTTGTTGACGAATTGGCTTGGATGGAAGATCTAGAATCATTCACTTTTGACGGTCAGACATTAATGGATGGTCAAGCTGTCTACCAAGTTTCCGAAGGTGATAAAACAATGTACTTCGAAGTAGCTACCGGTTTGTTCTGCAAGAGCACAGAAACTACAGAAACACCTGAAGGAGATATGGCTGTAACCACAACCATTGAAAAATGGGGTGAATTCGGTGGCGTGAAAATGCCGAAAGTGACTAAACAAAGTGCTGGTCAACAGCAATTTACCATAATTGTAGATTCGATTGAATTCAATGAAGATGTAAAGTCAAAACTGTTCAAATAGAATAATATTTATTTCTACTTTAATAATTCCTTAATCCCTCACGGCTTTGCTGTGGGGGATTATTATTTTTTGTTGATGAGGTAAATTCCCGTGATGATGACAAGCAATCCTACAAGATGGTTCCAGAGAATCTGCTCACCATCCCAAACGCCCCACAAAACGGCAACTAATGGAATGGCATAGGTCACGGATGAACTGAACAGTGCGCTAGTCATCTGGATTAGCTTATTAAACATCATTACTGCAATACCACTACCGAGGATACCAAGAATACAGATGTAGCCGAAATTTTGCCATGCATTGGAATCGGAACTAAAGACCTCGAAAACACCAGAACTTAGACTGTATATTATGGTGAAGGGGGCAGCGCTCGCCAGACTAAGGGTGGTCACAGTCAGTGCTTTTAGGTGCGGCAATTGCATTTTCAGTGTATTCACTGAAGTCCCATACATCATTGTGGCAAGTACCCCGAATAAACCATAAGCCAGTTCGCCCTCCATTTCAAAAGCACCTCCTAATATACTGTTCATTGGAAGGATTAATAGCGCAGCACCGATAAGTCCGACGGTAACACCTTGCCATCCGGTTTTTCCTGCTTTTAGACCAAAGAACCAACCGCCAATAAGTACTGTGAAAAGTGGAACTAGAGAATTGATAATTCCAACTACACCACTGTCAAGATGGTTGACAGCCAATGGAAATAGAACATATGGAATTGCATTGCCTAAAAAACCTACAATGAGCAATGGGAAGAGGTCTTTTCTTTGAAAGAATCGAAAGTGTCTGAAGCCGATGGATGTCATAAAAAGCGCGGCGATACTTACGCGGAGCGTACCTACTTGAGTATAGGTGAAGCTCTGGAGACCTCGTTTCATGAGGATAAAGGATGAGCCCCAGATCAAGGCGAGTCCGATAAAAATGAACCAAGGCAGTAATGGGTTGTTTTCTTTAATAGTGCTCATGCGGCAAATTTGTAACAAAAAGCACAGTCCTTTTCCTGACCACCCTTAATTTTGTAAAAAAAAGAGTGATGAAATACACTGTAATACTTGCAGCAACATTGATCTTGCCTTCTTGTTCATCTCCTGAACCAGAGTCTCTTACAATCCCTGCGACGGCTATTGAACCTATCACAGGGGTTGTAGCAAATGCTGAAGTGTCATTACTGATTTCAGGAATGACTTGTGAAATGGGTTGTAAGGGTCTTATAGAAAGCAAGGTTGGTAAGAGTGCCGGTATTGTCAATTTCGAAATCACTTTTGCAGATAGTACGGCATTGGTTTCTTTCGACTCAACGCTAATCAGCCCAGCCGAAATAACGGTATGCGTCGCTGCTGTAGGTGGCGGAGGTTTGTACTCGGCCACGGTATTGAAATAAAATAGATATGGTCAGTCCGGTTATCAAGAAGCTTGCAACGGTTTCTCTCGTCTTTATATTCTTGGTTATCCTTGCTGGTTCAGTGGTGAGAGCCACAGGTTCTGGGATGGGATGCCCGGATTGGCCGCAATGTTTTGGGTACAATATTCCGCCAGTAGATTTTGAGACTTTGACCTGGAGAGAAGGAAAAGCTTTCGACGAGGGACAAATGATACTTCTTGAAGAACGATTTTGGGTAGCGAAAACTGACCTTGTTACGGATGCGGTGTTCAACGAAGAAAATTGGATACTTTTTGACCGTCACGAATACACCATATTCAATCCAGTGCATACTTGGATTGAGTTTGTCAATCGACTTATTGGTGCACTGTCAGGACTACCGATACTTTTAATGACGTTTCTTGCATTCGCTCAGGTTCGAAAGAACACTGGGAATGCTGTACTTTCTTTAGGGGTGCTGTTTTTGCTTGTATTTGAAGCGTGGTTAGGCAAGCTTGTAGTGGATGGAAATTTAGTTCCCAATCAAATAACGATTCACATGATGGGCTCTGTGGCGATTGTGCTATTGTTGCTAGCCATCCGTGCTCGAAACGACAACGGTTCACAGGTTCTTCCAAAGTCTATTCTTAGAGTATATATAGCATTACTTTTAGCTGTCGTAGTTCAGATATTTTTGGGTACCCAGACCAGAGAGTTGGTTGATGCTGCAGTTGACCACGGTATTATTGAACGTCTTGAAATCATACCAAGTATCGAACAGATAATGCCAAGGCTTCACCGCTCTTTTGCTTGGGTTGTGATTATTCTTTCCAGCGTATTGTTCTATTTGAGACGTACCATAGGAGTTGAAATCCCAGGGTTCAAAGGACTGTTATTTGCTATTGGTCTGGAATGGACTATTGGTGTGGTATTGTATTTCTTAGGTTTACCAAAAGCGATGCAACCGGTTCACTTGGTGTTGAGTGTAGGTATCCTAGCCTCTATCAGCTATCCCCTCTTTCTCGCGCTACGTAAATCTTAAGGAGGTCGAGCGCTCGCTTCCATTGTGCTTCGAATACAAAAATCTTAATGCTGAGGTTGCCTCCCACAGGGAGTACTGAAGCCATGGTAAGGTGTTCGAGTTCAACACGAATACTATTGCCTTCTAAGTAATTGGCCATAAGATTGGCTTGGGTAGGAGTGGATGCAACATATAGGAGTTTACGGCTACTCATTCCAGCTAAGATTAGCGATCAATTCTAACATCTCTTCCCGCATGAAAGCCGTGACAGGTGCGAGGCTGTCAGAATTAGGGGAGCTGTAATGGTACAATACACCTCTTAAGAAATGATTTGTACTATCTGTGGCATAAAACTGTGTTGTGGCGGCTGATGCTCCGGACATTTCATAATACATGCCGAACACCTTAGTGCTGTCGTATTCAAAGAATTGCTCACGCATCCCGGAAGCCTTGACCGTATGCTTGTATGCTAGCTTTTGGGCATCTCGAAACAATTCCTCCAGATTATCTTCAACAGGCTTGTAGGTAAGCTGTATGGTGCTTCTAATACTTGGATAGACCAAATCGATCCAACAGTTGGCTGAATCCTTATAAAGGACCTTCGCTGCTTGGTTAATACTGCTTTTGAAGGCGCATCCTTGAAGATTAAGCGTTGTATAGTCTAGATTTGGAAGGCCAATTCTCATATACCCATTTGGTCGGGCTACAGGATCTAATCCGCAGGAGGTAAGTCCAATCGCAAAAAAGAGGAGATAGAGGATATGCTTCATGCTAAGCTTCACTTTCTGGGCTAATAGTTACTTTGACTCTGATAATTTTTCGTTGATCCACACTTTCTACTTTGAAGGTAAATTCATCATGGCTGATTTCTTCGCCTTTTTCTAAAAATTTACCAGCCAATTCCAAGATCAAACCGGCTAGCGAATCGCTTTCACCATCGACTGCATCAAATCGCTCCTTTGGTAAGTCCAACACTCTGCATAAATCAATGAGTGGGATAGAGGCCTCGAACACGAAGGTATGGTCATCTAATTTGCTGTAGCTTATATCATCGTCATCAAATTCATCAGATATTTCGCCAACAATTTCCTCCAGAACATCTTCAAGTGTAATAACTCCTGAAGTTCCGCCAAACTCGTCAACAACGATTGCTAAGTGTACTCTACGGCGCTGAAATTCTCCAAGCAAATCGTCAATCTTCTTGCTCTCAGGGACGAAGAAGGGCTGTCGCATAAGATCTTGCCATTCAAAACTTTCACCAGCATTCATGTAGGGGAGTAAATCCTTTATGTAGAGCAGACCTTTGATTTGGTCCAAATTTTCCTCAAATACTGGGATGCGGGAATATCCGCTTTCCGTCATTTTAGCAAGGGCCTCTTGGTATCCTGTAAATTGCTCAATAGCAACCACAGAAGTGCGAGGGGTCATTACTTCTCTTACAGAGGTAGAGCCGAAGCGAACGATTCCTTGAAGGATACGCTGTTCGTCTTCCGAAGTATTCTCATCGCTCGTTAATTCTAAGGCTTGTTCCAGATCATCAACACTTAAGCTCGGTCCTTTTCCTTCTATTGTAAGACGATTAACGGTTTTGCTTAATCTACTGCTCAAAGGAAGTAAGATTTTGTGTATACGACTCAAGGAACGAACAACCATACGGGCAAATCTTAGCCTAGAACTACGTGCGTAGACTTTTGGTAGGATTTCCCCAAAAAGCAATATAACTGCGGTTATAGCGAGAATTTCTATTAGGAAAACCACCAAAGGTGACCAACTATCGGGAGAGAAGTATTCATTCAGTAGAAATGAGGAAAGGATGACAATACCAACATTCACAAAATTATTTGCAATGAGAATAGTGCCCAAGAGTTCTTCGGGCTGCTTCAGCAGTCCGTTTATCTTGTCATTTTCCGTGCTGTTATCCTCAAGCGCTTCTAAATCAGAGGCATTAAAGGAGAAAAATGCTACCTCACTACCAGAAATCAGAGCAGAGCAAATTAGCAAAAGAACTAAGATGGCAATAAGCACAACCAATCCTGCCATAACGTTGGTTGAATAAAGAAAAAGTGTACTAATTAAACTCGAAGGATCTGGGTCCAAATTCTGTTATTTCGTGAAATAATTAAAATGGAAGGTCGTCCTCTTCCTGAGAGTTATTCATCGCGCGGGCCTCTGGTATAGGTGCCACAGGAGCTTGCGCTGTCTGTGGTTGCTGCGAATACCCGCTGCTTTGATCAGAAGACATGCCCTCACTATCAGCACGAGATGTTAGCATTGTCATTTGATTTACTTGTATTTCAGTCGTGTACCTGTCGGCGCCTGTTTGGTCTTGCCATTTACGTGTCTTGATGCGTCCCTCCAGATAGACTTTGTGTCCTTTCTTGAGGTATTTGTGCGCTACATCGACCAAGCCTTTTGCGTTGATTACGACATTGTGCCATTCTGTATTTGTCACTCTCTGTCCCTCACGGTTTGTGTAGGTTTCAGATGTTGCGATAGGAAATTTTACCAAAGAACCCCCGTTGTCAAAATGCATTATCTCTGGGTCTTTACCTAGGTTTCCGATTAGCATTACTTTGTTCAATGTGCCAGCCATTTTAACTTATTATTTTGCTTAGTGTGAAATCAAAGTTAGGCATTTTAGACGCTTTTAAATCTTTATGTTTTCAACAAGATTGGCAATTATAATTGGCATCCCTAAATCGCCAGTCTCATTCTTTGTATAGTAGGTTATTGGCTCGTCAAGTATCTCCTTGTTCACCAACCAGAAATGGCATTTGAGATCTTTATGACTCAGTTTATGCACAATAGCCGGAGCCAATTCTTCACCATTTTTGGGAGCAACTTGAAGCCGCGGTGGTTCATAGAGTCCCGCCCATATACCATCTGTGCCTCTTTTGCGCAGTGCAATGCCCTTTTCAGAGCAAATAATGGCGTAGTGAATCTCTTCTGATCCGCGTTTTCCTTTTTTAACCTTCACGGGTAGTTCATCTACTTTACCTTGTTTAAAGGCAGTACATATGTCGGCCAAATCACAGAGCATGCAAAAAGGCTTTTTTGGAGTACAGTGTAAGGCACCAAATTCCATAATACCTTGATTATATGAAGCAGCGTCTGAAGTGCTCGAAATGATGCTATTGGCCAAGGATTGGAACTCTTTTATCCCATCGGTTTGATTAATTGATGTGGAGATGCCGAAAAATCGACTTAGAACGCGATAAACATTACCGTCTACCGCACCGATTTTCTCATCGTAGCAGATACTAGCAATAGCAGCGGCTGTATAAGGACCTATTCCGGTTATGGTCAAAAGCTCATCATAAGTTGTTGGCATTTCACCTTCAAACTCTGAAACAATCTGTTTAGCGCCCTTTTGTAGGTTTCTTGCCCTGTTATAGTAACCCAGACCCGTCCAAAGGGACATTAGTTTGTCTTCTTCAGCATTTGCCAAGGCTTCAATAGTTGGGAATGCAGCGAGTATTTTTTCCCAATAAGGGGTACCTTGAGCAACGCGCGTCTGTTGAAGTATGATTTCGCTCAGCCAAACTTCATAAGGGTCGGGCACTTCCTTTCGCCAAGGCAGGGAGCGCTTATTAGCCCTATAATAGTCTTCAATACTGATTCTAAACGTGTTAAGTAAATCGGTGGTCATTCTTACCTAGTGCGATTTTTTATTTATTACAAGCTGTAAATAAGGAGAATACCTTTATATTTGCGCCCCTCAATAACCGGTTTGAATGACCTAAAAATACAGAGCAAATGACTAAAGCGGATATCGTTACTAAAATTTCTGACAAAACAGGAATGGAAAGAGGTGAAGTTCAAGCAGTTGTACAGAGCTTCATGACAGAAATAAAACATAGCCTTGAAGACGGCAACAATGTTTACCTGCGTGGGTTCGGTTCTTTCATTGTTAAGAAGCGCGCTCAGAAGACAGGTAGAAACATTTCTAAGAACACTACCATCGTTATTCCAGCTCATTACATCCCAGCATTTAAGCCTGCGAAAGTTTTCGTTGAAGCCGTAAAAGAAAACGTTTCAGTAGAAGGGTAATTTGTCACGCAATACATACATAGCATTAGCTGTGGCTATTATTGCTGCAGTAGCCATCTTTAATCTGCCGAGGACACCATACCAGGAGTCTGTAATGGAAGAGCGTGAGGATGTAAGTACTTTGGATGTTAAAGTGGATGAAGCCGTAGCTATTATTCAGAGTGGTGAAGGAGCCCCAATGGCTGCCATTGGTATGCTTTTGGATGTACTTCGTGAAAATCCTAATCACGAGAAGGCTTTGATGTGGCTTGGAAACTTCTCGATGATGAGTGGTCAGTGGGACAAAGCTGTGGATCGCTTCCACCAGCTCAGTCAGCTCCACCCAGAAAACGAGATGTATACATTGAACAAAGCACAGGCTTTGCTTCAAACTGGAGACTCTACGAAGGCCTTGGAAGTGGCAAACGAGTACATAAACACATACCCAAATGCGAATCGCGTTAAAGATCTCGCGGAGGGTTTATAGAATTAATAACTTTAAAACTTTGCATTATGCCAAGCGGTAAAAAACGTAAAAGACATAAGATTGCTACGCACAAGCGTAAGAAGCGTCTAAGAAAGAACCGTCACAAGAAGAAATAAACTTCTAGTGTATGAAAACAGAATTAGTCATTAGTGCTAGTTCTGACCGTGCTGATATAGCACTACTTGAAGACGGGAGATTACAAGAGCTTATAAAGGAAAAAGGGGACGACAGTTTCTCCGTTGGCGATGTCTATTTAGGGACAGTCAAAAAATTGGCCACTGGCCTAAATGCTGCCTTCGTGAACGTCGGTTATGAAAAAGATGCATTTTTGCACTACCACGATCTCGGGCCGCAGATAAATTCCTGGCAGAGCTACTTGCGTAAAACTCTCAAAGGCAAACAACAAGCGAATATCTCGAACTTCCAAACCTCCTCTAACATTAAGAAGGAAGGAAATATTGGAGATGTATTAAAGCAAGGTGATCGAATCCTTGTACAGATTACGAAAGAGCCCATTTCAACGAAAGGGCCTCGTATTACTGCTGAGCTTAGTATTGCCGGTCGATTTGTAGTTCTAGTTCCTTTTTCTAACCGAGTTAGTGTGAGTCAAAAGATTCGCGAACGTGACGAGAAGGATAGGCTGAAAAAATTGGTCAGAGGCATCAAGCCAAAAGGTTTTGGTGTAATTATACGCACTGTCGCAAAAGGACAGACCGCGGAAGACTTACAGGCAGATTTAGATTCATTGATACGCAAGTGGAAATCGCTCCATAGAGGCGTGAAAAAGACGAATAAGCCAATACGTATTTTCCGTGAGATGGATCGTGCGAGTGCATACTTGCGCGATGTATTCAACGATAACTTCGTAGGTATCACTATTGATCATCAAGAACTTTTTGAGGAGGTTAAGGAGTACTTAGAGGCCATCAAGCCTGGTGCATCTAAAATGGTGAAGTACTACAACGGTCAGATGCCGTTGTTCCAGTTTGCCAATGTAGATCGTCAGATTAAGGGTGCTTTTGGTCGCTCAGTGAGTATGCAAAAAGGCGCGTATTTGATTATCGAGCACACGGAAGCCATGCACGTGGTAGACGTAAACTCTGGAAATCGTACGAATACAGCGGAGAATCAGGAAGCTAATGCCTTGCAGGTGAATTTGCTGGCAGCTGAAGAAGTTGCTCGTCAGTTGAGATTGAGAGATATGGGTGGTATTGTCGTTGTCGATTTTATCGATATGAATAGTGCTGAGAATCGTCGTGTGATTTATGAAAAGATGCGCAATGAGATGAAGCGAGATCGCGCTCGTCATAAGATTTTACCTATTTCGAGGTTTGGCTTGATGGAACTGACTCGTCAGCGTGTACGTCCTGAGACTAACATCACCACACGTGAGGAGAATCCGGATAATTTGGTTGAAGCGCCGATTCAGCTTATAGACACCATCGCTAGTAAGATTAACGGCAAGAAGCAGAAAGAGATTTTTGTGCATGTCCATCCATTTATTGAGGCATACCTGACAAAAGGTATTTTGAAGAGTGTCAAAAAGGACTGGCAGAAACGATTTAAGAAAAAAATCGTTGTTGTACCTAGAGATGCCTTTACGATGCTTGAGTGGAAGCTTTTGGATAAAGATAATAACAGTATCTAACTAAAGGATTACATTGTAAAGAAAACCCCGAGGGTTCTATGCAACCCTCGGGGTTTTTTCGTTAAAATGGGACGATGACAACCTCAGAAGCATTACAGAAACTGCAGCACTATTGTGCCTATCAGGAACGCAGCCCTTTTGAGGTAAAGCGCAAGCTTATCTTGATTAAACTTCCCAAAGAGCGCCACGAAGAAGTCATTGCCACCTTGATGGAAGAAAACTTCCTTGACGAATACAGGTTCGCTGCCGCTTTTACCCTTGGCAAACTCAATCAGAAGCATTGGGCACCAAAGCGCATCAGAGTTGGCTTGCAAGAACACCGCATCCCTAGAGTGACCATTGACAATATCTTGAATCAAATTGATCCTGGAATCATAGAAAAGAACGCCTTGTATTTAGCCGATCGCTGGTTTCACTCAAAGACGAAGGAACAACTTACCGGCGCGATGCAGCGTCGCGGCTATTCTTTTGATATGATACATAGGGTCTACAAAGCAATATCTGGTGAAAGGTTATGAATAGGATGTGAAATATTTCATAATTTGAAGCAAAACATAAAAACAATCGATAATGAAACATTTTTTACCTGCACTCATTTTTGTGCTAAAAGAACTTTTAAAGATTCTTCTAGTTCCTTACAACCTTTATTGTAAGTCCATCGAACGTTTGATTGAGACTAAAGAAAGTTCGGCATTATCTATCCAGAAAAGTGAAAGCAATTGGCCATTTTTGTCTTTCTTAAAGCGACTCCTATTGGAATTTCTTCTTGATGCCTTTACTCTTTTAGTGTATCCACTTGCAATCATAGTTTTCAGCGTTGTTATTTTTCAAGATTCTTTTTTAGAAGGCCTTGCCATTTTATTTGGCTCTTACATTGCACCTGTAATTCTATCAATCGCAAGAGATTTAGTTCAGATATTAATCCTTCCATTTAAAAAGTACATTGATTGGGCTAAGAAACCTGCTCAACATTTAAATTTGGACATAAAGAATAATTAGATTGAAGCAGATATAATTATATAAAGCGCCCTCGGGCGCTTTTTTTTGGTTAAACTCCGAAAAAAAAATGAGTAGTTCTCATAATTTTATCAACCTTAACCCTTCCAAGTTCCCCCGAAGCGGTAGTGGCTGTTGTCAGGTTTGACTTTCAGGACACATGCTTCGCATAAGAAATACCACGTTTTTTCGGTGGGTTTGTATTGCACCCTGAACATTACCGAATGGTCATTATTGCATATGGGGCATTTCTTGATTCTACTCATACTGTCGACAGGATCGATTTTACCTCTTGGATGTGGTCTGGAGTGATATCGAGATGGAAGACCATGCGACACTTTCCTGGGCCCATCTGGCTGATACCAATTCCCTTTTCTGCTAAGGTGCTAATAAATTCTTCCTGGTTTATATCATCGTTTAATCCAAAGATTAAAATGTTTGTTTCAGGGGTAACCACATTTTTAACCCAAGATTGCTGGCTTAAAAATTCAGCTATTTCTTTGGCAGCAGCGTGGTCTTCAGTTAAACGCGCCACGTTATTTTCTAGGGCGTAAATGGCAGCACCGGCCAAAAGGCCTGCTTGACGCCAACCGCCGCCTATACGTTTACGAATTCTACGGCTGTGGTGGATGAATTCCTCACTACCTAGAAGTACAGAGCCTACTGGTGCGCCAAGACCTTTAGAGAGACAGATGGAAATGGAGTCGAATGCAGTACCGTAATCACTTTCACTTTGATTCTTGGCGACAAGGGCGTTGTAAAGGCGTGCCCCGTCTAGGTGGAAGGTCAGCCTATGTTTTGAGGCTACTGCTCTAAGCGCCTCAATTTCTTCCCATTCGTAGCATGTTCCGCCGCCTTTATTGGAGGTGTTTTCTAGTGCGAGTAAGCGTGATTTTGGGTAATGGACGTCGTCCGCCTTAATACAACCGAGTACACCTCCTGGGTGCATGATGCCGCGCTGATCCCCTGTAAAAGTGACTGAAGCATGAGCGTTAGCGGCAATACCACCGCCTTCGTAGTTGTAGATGTGGGCATAGGGATGGCAGATGACTTCGTCGCCAGGGCTCAAATGTGACATCAGTGCGATCTGATTCGCCTGAGTACCACTCACACAAAACAGTGCTTTTTCTGTGCCAAAGCGTTCAGCGACCATAGTCTCAAGCTTCAAGATAGTTGGATCGTCGCCCCAAACATCGTCGCCAACAGGGCTGCTAATCATTGTATTTAACATGGCTTGGCTAGGGCGAGTGACGGTGTCGCTACGGAGGTCGATTTTCAACATTGGAGCAGTACATTATAATTCTCGTGAAGATAGCAAGTGATGCTTAACTTTGCTCGTCTATGGTAACAGCTGAACAAATTAAATCTTTGGGTGAGCGCCTCGAGCGATTGAAGAGTTATTTAAACCTCGAACAGAAGCGCATTCACATTATCAATGAAGAGGAGAAAACTGCCTCGCCTGAATTTTGGAACGATCCCAAGGAGGCTGAGAAAACCATTAAGGCCCTGCGCGGTGTGAAGTATTGGGTGGACGGCTACGAGAAGGCGGAGACGCTTTTTGGCGAAGCAGAACTAAGCCTAGAGTTTTACAAGGAAGGCGAGCTTGAAGAGAGCGATGTTGAATCGGCCTACAGTGAATGTGAGGATTGGATTGAGGAGCTTGAATTCAAGAATATGTTGAGCGGCGAGGAAGATAAGCTGAGTGCGGTTTTGCAGATTACAGCGGGTGCCGGCGGTACCGAGAGCTGTGATTGGGCAAACATGTTGATGCGTATGTATCTAATGTATGCTGAAAAACAAGGGTTCAAGACGAAAGAATTGGTCCTTCAAGAAGGTGATGTTGCCGGTATTAAAACAGTGACAATTGAGATCGATGGCGATTACGCTTTTGGTTTCTTGAAAGGCGAGAATGGGGTGCACCGGTTAGTGCGAATTTCTCCGTTTGATTCTAATGCAAAGCGCCATACTTCCTTTGTTTCGGTGTATGTGTTCCCGTTGGTAGACGATACTATTGATATTCAAATCAATATGAGCGATATCGAATGGGATACCTTCCGTAGTTCAGGTGCCGGTGGTCAGAACGTAAACAAGGTGGAAACTGGGGTACGTCTGCGTCACAAGCTGACTGGAATTATAATCGAGAATACGGAAACTCGATCTCAGTTGGGGAACAAGGAGAAGGCCATTCAGCTTTTGAAATCCCAATTGTACGAGATGGAAATTGAGGCGCGCAACGCCAAGCGTGCAGAGATTGAAGCAGGCAAGAAGAAGATCGAATGGGGTTCGCAGATTCGCAATTATGTGATGCATCCATATAAGCTGGTCAAGGACGTTCGTACTGCAGAAGAGACCTCTGACGTGGACGGGGTTATGAATGGAAACATTGACAGATTCTTAAAGGCGGTCCTGATGCAGCAGGGCGAAAGTGCTAATGCTGATGAATATTAATTAGCAAACGCGCCTACTCAGTGCACAAAATGGCCCTGCAGGGGTTAAATTGTGACTATATTGAGATATGCGCACAATTCTTCTTTTCATCTTGGTTTTATTGAGCCTCGGGCTAAGTGCCCAGCAAGGTTTCGTGCGCAATGACGGCCAGTGGGAGGATCCTTCGAAATTTGTGTATCGCTTTGGTGCAAATGCTATATTTCTGACTGGCGACTCTATCGTTTTTAGTATCCTCGATCCAAGGGCTCAGCACAACCATAGAGCCCCTGAGAAGCACCATTATTCAGATACGTTGTATTATGCCAATTTCTCGCTAAAGTTTATCGGTGCGAATACCTTGAATTGGAAAGGTGGCGAGGCCGTCGACCACAAGAATCATTTTTACCTCGGTCATCGCTCACGGTGGAGAACGGATGTGCCTTCTTTCTATGGAATAGTTGCACAAGATGTGTATCCCGGTATCGATTTAAAAGTATACTCATCAGTCGGAGGTATTAAGTACGATTGGATTGTTCACCCAGGTGCAGATGCTTCAGTTATCGTTCAAGAGTATGGCGGTATTGAAGGGCTTGAGGTATTGCCAAAGAAAGTGAAGATTCGAACAGCTATTGGTACATTGGAGGAGGAGATGCCTTACGCCTATCAAGGAAGCGAAGAAGTTCGTGCACGTTACCAAAGAGGAAAGGATGAGGTTCGAATTAACCTAGGAGCCTACGACCAGAGCCAGACGCTTATTATCGATCCTATCTATATTTTTAGTACCTATTCGGGCTCTCAGGCAGACAATTTTGGCTATACAGCTACCTTTGACGACAATGGGAATGCCTTTGGAGGCGGGATTGTCTTCGGTACGGGATATCCGGTGGTTTTAGGAAGCTACGACATCAGTTATAATGGCGGGTTTTTTGACGGTGCCATTTCAAAATTCAGTGCAGATGGTTCACAGTTGCTTTGGTCTGCTTACCTCGGAGGAAATAATCTAGATCAGCCGCATAGCATGGACTGCGATGAGAACGGAAACCTCTATGTGATGGGCCTGACGGGTTCTTCAGATTTTGCGGTGACGGCAAATGCCAACGACACCACCTTTGGCGGAGGAAATTCCGCAATAGCAGAGTATTACACACTTGCTAATGGTTCTGATATGTACGTTAGTGTGATCAGTGCAGATGGGACTCAACTTTTGGGCTCGACCTTCCTTGGCGGGGAGAACAACGAAGGTTTCAACGACAGCTTACGTTTTAATTACGGCGATAGTTTCCGCGGTGAGATTGAGGTGCAGCGAGGCGGTGGTCCGGTTTATTTGGTAGCTACTGCAGATTCTTCAGGGTATCCAATAACTCCCGGTGCCACAGATTACCAAGGCGGATTGGACGGCGTTCTTTCTGTGTTTAGTAGAAGCATGGACTCGCTGTTTTACAGCACTTATGTGGGCACTGAAGGAGATGAGGCCTTGTACAGCTTGTCGTTAACCTCGAAGGAGGGCAATGCACAAAACTCTTCGCGCGTATTTGTTGCAGGAGCGATTAATTCGTCGGAAAGCTATTTGTCTGCGGTTGGAGATTCTCTTGCTTTGACGTCTTCCGGCAATCACAGCGCGCTATTGGGTGCTATAGATCTTAGAGATTATTCTGGGCCAATTCTTGAGGCCATCCACAGCTCGACAGATACCGCCTATAACCAACACTTCTTCATTGAGCCAAATACTCCCGGCGATACAACTACAGTATTCACCCTTGTTGGCCAGCACAAAGGAGGTCTTCTCGCTTCAGATACCAACTTTTGGGGACAGCCTGGAAGTGCCCAATATTTAATGGAATTCATCTTTGATAGTGTCTCTGGTGCATTTACAAATAATAGAACGCTTGTCTTCGGTGATAGCTCACATAATACCGTAGATTTAAGTCCTACGGCACTTTTGGTAGACGACTGTGGCAATACCTATTTTAGTGGTTGGGGCGGCAGTCCAAATACGGAGGGGAATACCGTCGGTTTATCCTTGACACCCAATGCAGTGCGTACTACAACGGACGGTCGAGATTTTTATTTTTTGGTCATTGATCCAAGCTGGAGGAGTTCCCGATTGGCCACCTATTACGGGTCATCGTCGAGAGAACATGTAGACGGAGGAACTTCCAGGTTCGATAACAAGGGACGCATCTTCCAGGGTGTTTGTGCCGGTTGTGGAGGTAATAGTGCCTATCCGGCCTTCCCGTCAACGGCCTATTCGACGACCAACAACTCGACAAATTGTAACCTCGCGGTGACCGTAATCGATATGGACATTCAGAATGCCCGATTGGAATTGACTCCCGATCCTCCGGTGTTTTGTATTCCAAATTCTTTCAATATCCTCGACAGCTCAAGCAATGTTCAGGCCTATACCATCGATTGGGACGACGGGAATGTTAGTCTAGATACAGGTTTTATCACTTCACATATCTACGATTCCCCGGGCACCTACACTGTCCAAGTTATTGGTCAGGACACGGTTTGTGATACGTGGGATACAACCACCTTTACCCTCCAAGTCAATCCAGCTTTTGACAGCGTATGGATAGATTACAGTTACGATTATTGTGATCCTTCTAGGCAGGTGGTGGCCACCGCACGTTTGGTTAGCGACAGTTCTATTGTAACGGATTACGAGCTTGAATGGGATTTTGCCGGAGTGAATTTTTCTTCCGCCCAGGTCCAATTTAACATGCCAGTACCCGGTGCCAATCCGGTATTGTTGAGTGTGCTCGATACCAGTTGTAATATTACACAGCTTTTTGAAGATACCCTTGTATTTCGGATACCACCTTTTATGCAAATTAATACCTCTTTGGAGGAATGTGAAACGCGTGAAGCGGTAGATTTCAATGCCATTTTAAACGCTACCTACCAAGGTTTTGAATGGCTCATAGACGGTCAGAGGGCAGGAAATCCAAACCCTCTACAGATTTCGCAAAGCGGCATCTACAACATCAGTATAGTGGGTTACGACAGTATCTGTGAGACCAGCGACACACTCACCGAGAGCTTCGATGTCTATTTTGCCGGTGAAGCATTTACCGTGCCCAACGTTATAACGCCAAATAACGACGGGATCAACGACGCGTTTTTGGTAAATACGAGCGAGAATTGGGACGATTTTCACCTCATTGTCCACAACCGATGGGGTGCAAAGGTATTTGAAACAAGCGTCATTTCCTTTGAGTGGCTCGCGGATTATGACGAGCAGCTTCTCGCCCCAGGAGTGTACTTTTACCAACTCAAAGCAATCAACCGCTGTGGCGACATCACCGAGGATGGCGTCCTGCATATAATCTATTAGAATGATCAAAGTATATCACAATCCGCGCTGCAGAAAATCACGTGAAGCATTGGCCTATTTGGAAGAGAAAGGCGTCTCTTTCGAAGTGCACCAATATATGAACGACGAGGAGAGCATGACTCCTTCAGAGCTTGAGAAAGTACTTGACGCCCTAAATATGGATGCGTTCGACCTTGTACGCAAGAACGAGGCGTTGTGGAAGGAAGAATACCGCGACCTAGAGCTTGGCGAAGACGAGATCATCCTAGCGATGATTGAAAATCCGCGCTTGATGGAACGTCCTATTATTATGAATGGAGACAAAGCTGTTGTGGCCCGTCCGGCGAAGAAAGCTGATGAGGTGCTTTAGAAACTATATCCAATAAAAAAGTCCGAGCGTGAGCTCGGACTTTTAAATATTAATCATCTTCAGAATTACTCTGTAGATTCTTCTTCTTTGTGACCAATGATCGCGTGAGCAATCTTTGGATTAACAGATTCCAAGCCAATCAATGTCAACCAGTAGCCTACGAATAAACCTAAGAAAACGAGCATTGAGAATCCCATAAGGGCTACAACTAAGAATACGAGGAAACCAATAAATTTCATAAGTGTTTATTTAATGACAACAAAGATAAGTAGTGGAATTGATTTAGTTTCAACTTTAAGCTAAAAATTGGTAGCTACCAAGATAGCAGGACAAGATGATGCTGCAGAATTTTTGTGCCCTAAATTTGTAGTTCATGAACTGAGAATCAATTAGTCATTATTACGATGGAATACAGAATTGAGCACGACACCATGGGTGAAGTGAAAGTACCAGCAGATAAGTACTGGGGTGCACAGACAGAGCGTTCGCGCAACAACTTTAAGATTGGTCCGGCAGGCACTATGCCCTTTGAAATCATTGAAGGTTTTGCTTATTTGAAAAAGGCAGCGGCATACGCGAATTGCGATGCAGGAGTCTTGACCGAAGAGAAGCGCAACCTTATTGGTGCCGTATGTGATGAGATTCTAGAAGGCAAGCACAACGACCAGTTCCCATTGGTTGTGTGGCAAACTGGTTCAGGTACGCAGAGTAATATGAACACCAATGAGGTGATCTCGAATCGCGCCCACGTCCTAGCAGGAAATACCCTTGGTGAACGCGATCGATTGATTCATCCGAACGACGATGTAAACAAGAGCCAAAGCTCGAACGACACCTTTCCAACAGGCATGCATATTGCCATCTACAAGAAGGTGATCGAGAATACAATCCCTTCTGTGGAATTGCTCCGCGATACGTTGGAGGCGAAGAGCAAAGAGTTTTGGAAGGTGGTGAAGATTGGTCGTACGCACCTGATGGATGCGACACCACTTACGGTAGGTCAGGAGTTTTCTGGCTACGTAAGCCAATTGAACCACGGACTAAAAGCACTGAAAAACACCTTGGACCATATGAGTGAGATTGCACTAGGTGGTACTGCAGTAGGTACAGGAATTAATACGCCGGAAGGATATTCGGAGACTGTGGCGAAATACATCGCAGAATTTACAGGCATGCCCTTCCGTACCGCTGAAAATAAGTTTGAAGCACTCGCCGCACACGATGCATTGGTAGAAACACACGGTGCATTAAACCAGTTGGCAGTGAGTTTGAACAAGATTTCGAATGACATACGTTTGTTGGCTTCAGGTCCGCGTTCAGGAATAGGTGAGCTGATCATTCCATCCAATGAGCCAGGATCATCGATTATGCCAGGAAAGGTAAATCCAACTCAGGCAGAGGCCATAACCATGGTTTGTGCGCAGGTAATGGGGAACCACATTACAGTTACTGTGGCTGGTGCTCAGGGCCATTACGAGTTGAACGTATTTAAGCCAGTGATGGCCTACAACGTTTTGCAAAGTGCGGAGCTTATTGGCGATGCTTGTGTGAGCTTCAACAACAACTGTGCGGTGGGTATCGAGCCTAATTACAAGGCGATCGAGAACCATTTAAACAACTCGTTGATGCTAGTTACTGCGCTTAATACCAAGATTGGTTATGAAAAGGCAGCGAAGATTGCTAAGTCAGCACACGAGAACGGTACAACGCTCAAGCAAGAAGCCGTGAATCTAGGCTATCTCACTGCTGAAGAGTTCGATGAGTGGGTACGTCCAGAAACTATGGTGGGTAAGCTGTAGGGCTGGGGCACTAGCGCTGAAAGTTTTTATTAGCGTCCCGTTTTACGGCATCGGCTGTATCAAGACTTGGTCTTTTTCTAGACGTAATTTGAGCCAATCTTCGAGCTGTTTATTTCTGCGTGGAAGGAGGGTTGAATCTACCTCTGGTTTCCAATCTACGAAGGCTACTGCGATGAGCGCACCGTTGGAAAGACTGTCTAGTCCGTACTGCATCGTCCCAATGGAGAAAGTCTCGAGATCAGGATAGTTGATACGAACTTCCGCACTGAGATTGGCAGGGATGAGTTGGTTTTCAAGCTGACCGAGCTGACCTTCAAGTATGGTAATTTTTTCTTGGTATGAGCGCGCTTCATCGCGGCCTTCCGAATAAAGCTGCACCATTTTGGACATCTCTTCAAGACCCTGGGCCTCTTTTTCATCCTGTACAATGGAGAGCGAACCTTCGAATTCTTGCTTGAATGAATCTGACCATTCTCTCGTTAGTTCTCCTGGAACACGGTCACCGAATAGAACCAATGTAACTTGGGGGGTACCTCCATTAAACGAAATTTCTTTCTTTAAGATTTCAGTACCCGGGTAATCTACAGTCTCAGTAAGGTAGGTTTCAATCTTGGCTTGGTTAATAGAATCGGTGACAGTGCGGTACATGATATAAATCGAGGGCACAATGATGACTATAAGACCAATAGAAAAGATGCGGCTTGTTTTTTTTGTACGTAATGGGTCTAAAATCTCAACCAATGGGAATCTGAGATAGCGAACGATTAATGTGGTTGATGTTGCTATAAGCACAGTGTTGATCAAAAAAAGGTAGAGTGCTCCAAAGAAGTAGTGCCATTCTCCATGGGCTAATCCATAGCCTGCAGTGCATAGCGGTGGCATCAATGCTGTGGCAATGGCTACCCCAGGAATAACATTAGACTTTTCTTTTCTTGAACCCGCGAGGATTCCAGCGAGACCACCAAAAAATGCTACCAGAACATCCAGTAGGGTTGGATTCGTGCGAGCAAACAGTTCGTTGGAAGGCGCGGAAATGGGCGAAACTAAAAAGTATACGGCCGAAACAAACAGACCTATACCTACAGCAACGCCAAGGTTCTTCACGGACCGAGTAAGCAATTTGAAATCATTAATTCCTAGGCTCAGCCCAAGACCCATAATCGGCCCCATAAGAGGTGATATTAACATAGCTCCAATTACAACGGCTGTGGAATCTACATTTAATCCTATAGATGCGATGAAGATGGAGAAAATAAGAATCCACAGACTAAACCCGCGGAATTCAATATCTTTCTTAATTCCGTCAATAGTAGCCACAGGGTTGGCTAGATCGATGATGGAGAATCGGTCCTTTACAAAACTTAGTAAAGGTGCAATGATGGGCCACTTACTAGTTGCTGCCCCCAGGAATCCTAGCGGTTTGTTGGTGTTTTCCACGAAATAAAATTCAAGGTTCTAAACGAAGTCCTCTCCCAATTCTACGCGAACAGCTTTCGCGATTTGTTTGATGGCTTGATCGTTTCCTAGAGGAAAAGTTAGTGAAGTTTTATCAGTTTGCACGACAAATTTTCCGTTCAACTCACTTATGACCAACGCCTTCTTTTCTGAGGCATTTACGATAAGACAGTTTTTGCACTGTTGTACAAGAATATTAGCGCCGATCAGTGCATTGCCATTTTCATCTTTTTTACTGAGTTCATAAACGGCACCCCAATTACCGAGGTCCGACCAACCCATTACAGTTGGGATTACACATACATTGTCTGCACGTTCCATCAATCCATAGTCAATACTGATGTTATCACATTCGGCATACACTTTCGAAACAGAATCTGCTTCGTATTTAGTATCGAGGTCGTTCCAGGCGCGACCTAGCGTGCTCATTAAATCGGGTAGATGTTGGTCAAGTCCCGCGCTGAGCGCTTCAATATTCCAAATAAACATCCCTGCGTTCCATAAGAAATCACCACTCTCAATGAAGAGCTTAGCGTGCTCTGAATCTGGCTTCTCAGTGAATGCCTTCACAGCATAAATATCGCCCTGGCTTCTCATCTCGTCGTATTGGATGTAACCGTAGCCGGTCTCTGGCTTATGAGGCTTAATACCAATGGTTACAAAGCAGTTCGATTTTTCAGTCTTTTCAAGGCCTATACGAATCTGTGTTTCAAAGGTGTCTTCGTCAGAAATCAGGTGATCCGCAGGTGTGATAAAGATGTTTGCTTTATGATCGCGCTTTTTGATTTTGAGTGCCGCATAGGCAATACAAGGTGCGGTATTACGACGCAGCGGTTCAAGAATGATGTTATATTCCGGCAATTCCGGTAGGTGTGCAATGGTTTGTAGGCGGTAGTTGGTGTGGGTAACTACAAGAATGTGTTCCGGTTCGAAAATGCGACGAACACGCTTGTAGGTTTGTTGGATTAGACTTTCTCCATTGCCTAGAAAATCCAAAAATTGTTTTGGCGTTTCCTCGGTCGACATTGGCCAGAATCTACTACCGATTCCACCAGCCATAATGACACAGTAAGGAGTTCTCATGTTTCAGTGCGTTAGTTCATTCAATTTGGAGCAATAAACTTCCTCAAATGGGATACAAAAGTACGTTATTCTCAGTTTGGTAGGTATCTTCGCAAGCGTAATTAAAAACTATTGAAATGTTAAATCTCGTGTTATTCGGTCCTCCTGGAGCTGGAAAAGGAACTCAAAGTGAATTTTTAGTAAAGCGCTATTCGCTTTTGCACTTAAGTACGGGAGACTTGTTTCGTTTCAATATTAAAAACGAAACAGAATTAGGTTTATTGGCGAAATCATACATCGATAGTGGGGCCTTAGTACCGGATTCAGTGACCATTTCCATGTTGGAAGATGCAGTGAACAAGAATCCGGATGCAAAAGGTTTCATTTTTGACGGTTTTCCGCGTACCAATGCTCAGGCAGCAGCACTCGACACCTTCTTGGAAGGACGTGGTTCTGCCATTACAAGCATGATTGCTTTGGAAGTTGCGGAAGAAGAGCTTAAGGTTCGTTTGCTTGAGCGCGGAAAGACCTCTGGTCGGGCCGATGATGCTAATCCAGTAGTGATCCAAAATAGAATTAATACCTACAACCAAGAGACTGCACCTGTGAAGGGTTTCTATGACGGACAGGGCAAATACCGTGGTGTGGACGGTGTAGGTTCTATGGAACAAGTTACCGAGCGTCTAGTGGCGGTTATCGAATCGTTATAATCGGTTTTTCTAGACCCACTTACTAATTGTACTTTTGCAGAGCGGCTGCCCAGTGGCAAGTTGCTCTTTTATTATGTCAGGTAGCAACTTCATTGATTACGTAAAAATCTACTGCAAAAGCGGTCGAGGTGGAAAAGGTTCTACGCACCTCTTGAGAAACCGTATGACTTCCAAAGGGGGTCCTGACGGTGGAGACGGTGGTCGCGGTGGTCACGTAATCGTGCGTGGAAATACACAAATGTGGACGCTACTGCCTTTGAAATATCAAAAACATATCAAGGCCTCACCCGGCGAAAACGGCTCTGGTCAAGAGAAGACAGGTGCTAATGGTGAAGACAGGTACATCGACGTCCCACTAGGAACAGTTGCTAAGGACGAGGAAACAGGCGAGGTTCTTTTTGAAATTACTGAAGATGGTGAGGAGAAAATTCTCGTTAAAGGCGGCCGAGGCGGTCTTGGAAACGTTCACTTTAAATCGGCTACTTTTCAAACACCACGTTATGCCCAACCCGGTCAGGATCCGATAGAAGGCTGGTTCATTTTGGAGCTTAAGGTGTTGGCAGATGTTGGTCTTGTGGGTTTTCCAAATGCAGGTAAGAGTACACTACTGAGTGTAATCAGTGCTGCGAAACCTGAGATTGCAAATTATCCGTTTACCACATTGGTGCCATACCTTGGTATAGTAAACTATCGAGACTACCGTTCTTTCGTAATGGCTGATATTCCTGGAATTATTGAAGGTGCTTCAGAAGGCAAAGGATTGGGGTATCGATTCCTGCGTCATATTGAACGTAATGCTCTTCTGCTCTTTATGATCCCAGCCGATGCAGACGATTACAAGAAGGAATATGAGATTTTGCTAAATGAATTGGTAGCTTATAATCCGGAGTTGGCAGACAAAAATCGAATTCTTGCCATCACAAAATCCGATATGTTGGACGAAGAAATGCAGGAGGATGTTGCTGGGCAGCTTCCCTCTGATATTCCGCACTTATTCATCTCGTCCATTACTGGAACGAACTTAATGGCGCTCAAAGATCAAATATGGGCAGCACTTAATACCGACGCTTAATGAGTCTGTTGGCGGGAATATTGGAACTAGATAAGCAGGTTTTTCTTAGCCTGAACTCATTTTTCCCTGCCTCGAGCGATACCTTTTGGTTGGCCATCACAAAAACCATCACTTGGCTTCCTTTGTATGTCGTCGTTCTTGCACGTCTTATAAAAACTGCACCTAATCATAGTACTTGGCTCTTCCGAATAGCACTGACCATTGTTGGTGTCCTCCTATGGGACCAAGGTGCTGGTTTTTTCAAAGAATGGATGGCTAGGCCACGTCCTTGTCGAGAGGAGATTGAGGGTATGCGCGTTCTTGTACATTGTTCACCTTATGGCTTTTTCTCAGCACATGCGGCTAATGCCTTTGGTTTAGCTTTCTTGATGCGCAAGTGGCTCAAGCCTTCGTGGTTCCCTATTTTACTTGTGGTAGCATTGCTACAGACTTTTTCACGAATACATCTCGGTGTGCATTACCCTCTAGATCTTGTTTTTGGTGGCCTTTGGGGAATACTTATTTCTACTATTTTAGTGCGTATCGATCACAATTTCTCATGAACTCTATCCCAGCTTTAGTAGCAGTTTTTCTCGGTGGCGGTATTGGCGCATCATTGCGATATGGTAGCACGAAAGGAATGCTCGCTTTAGGTATGCTGGAAAGTCGCTTACATTGGGCCACTTTCATCATCAATATTATGGCCTCAATTGTCTTAGTGTATGTCTATAAGTTCAGTCCGGAGAAAAGCACATTGCAGCTCTTTTTAGCTACCGGTATTTGTGGTGGGTGGTCGACATTCAGTACGTTCAGTTATGAAACGGTCCGATTGATGGAGCAGGGCAGAGAATGGGAAGCCTTGGCGTACGTTTTAAGTAGTGTATTAGTTGCCTTTGCAGCAATCTGGTTATTGGTTAAATAACCTATCGTATCAAGGTCAAGATACCTGATTTATTGATCAATTTATCGTTTTGACCTTTAGAGAAGACCTTCCAAGTATAGGTGCCAAATGGTGCTAAAGAGCCATTTGGGTTTGTGCCGTCCCAGCCTATATTAGAATTATCGGTAAAGAAGATTTCCTCGCCCCAGCGGTTAAAGATTCTGAGTTCGTAAGATTTAACACCCACGGCCGTAGGTTTGAAAACCTCATTTGTTCCGTCACCGTTCGGTGTGAAGGCATTTGGTACAAAAATGAGTGTCTCTGGGTTGATCCTGATCATCGCGGTAGAAGTATCGGGACAATCGAAGGTGTTAATCACGACATGTTCTACCTCAAACCAGCCTGTATCACTGTATGCATGATTTAAAGAGCGTAGATTGTAGTAGAGACTACCGTCGCCCATAGAGGTGATTATGTCGTCTGAAGGCTCAGCGCCAACATCGGTAATCTCGATATTACTCGCATATATGGTTGCTGATGTTGGATCTGCAATGAATGATGATGTAGGGGATGGGTACACGGTAATGAAGTCGTTATAGAATACGGTAATGGTGTCTACACAGCCTTCGATGAAATATACAGTGAGGCTTAAGTCGTAAGTGCCTGGATCCGTGTAAGTGTATACAGGGGCACTATCATTACTCAACACTCCGTCTCCAAAGTCCCAATTATAAACGAGTTGACCATCGGTAATGGTGCTGTCCCAGAATTCTACCGTAAACGGGGCACATCCTATTTGATTTTGCACACTGACATCCGTTTCCGGGCGTCGGTAAATACGCACGGTATCTGTATAGGTTTCTTCACATCCTTGCTCAGTGACAGTAAGTGAAACGATTTGGTCGCCCCAAGTAGAAAAGTTGATTGGCGGTGGATTCCAACCGTTGAAGGTGGTTGTAGAGCCGTTGGGTCCAAAATCCCAATCCGCTTCTGCCATACCTCCATTAGAGCTTTGGTTCTGGAAGGTGATTAGATTTTCATCAAAACATACTGGGCCGTTGAAGGTGTATCCTGCATTGATAGGATTGTAAAGGTCATAGATAACCTCTGCAGTATCTGTACAAGGCCACCCCACATTGATTACGAGTTGAATAGTATAGGTTCCGGTGTCGCCGTACGTGTAGGTGGGATTCTGTCCGGTTGATGTTGCTCCTGGGTTGTTTGGATCGTTCCAGATCCACAGGTAGTCAGAGGCATTTCGTGAACTATCCGCCATGGTTATGGTCGTGCCATTACATAAGGTATTCGGCTGATATATTTGAGGCGTAGGGTCGCTTAATACATTACTTTGACAAGTTGTCACATTGAATTGGTAATCCCTTCTGAGCGTTGACAGTAATACACCGCTTGAGTCGTATTCTGAGACACAAACTGCAAAGACATATTGACCCGTTCCCGTAGGTGTTCCCGTCAATATACCTGTGCTTGGATTCAATGAAATTTGTGGGTTCGACGGCATTGGGTAGCTTGCTGAATACGGAAACAAGAATGGAACAGAGGTATAAGGAGGTGGTCCTGGAGGGTTTGGTGCTGGGTTATTCTGGCTACCACCCGTCAGAGGTTGACACAATGAGTAGTGTATGGAGTCACCATTATCCTCCAAAACAGAGAAGTCTACATTCAAACTATCGTCTTTACACATCACAATCGGAGGGTCCGATTGGAAGCGTGCAGAACCGTTACACACACTGTCTTGAGGTGGAATGGTAATGTGGTAGGTTGAACCCCAAGCTCCTGAATTACCCACATTTGTGATGGTATTATTTCTACAACAGCGCTGATAAACGATGGTATAGCCGTGCGTGCTTGGCTGTAGTGTAACGTTTGTTCGGTATGTCGCTTTTTCAGTGCAGACATTTGGTGGTGTCTGTAAACAAGGATTAGCCACTACTGCAGGTATACTTACAATTTGGCCGCGTGCTACATTCAAGGTTTGTACTGCTACATTTTGTGAAGTCCCGCCGTAAATAGTGATGGGAGCACTTTGATCAAAAGGTGCTCCTGAAGAATTACAGTCCCGGTATATAGTAAGCGTAATTTGGTATACATTGCCGTTGGTATTCGACCCTACACAACGGTAGGAGATTTCTCCACCGACCAAATGAGCTGCTTTGGAGGGTAGTAGAGGGGCGAAAAAGAACATAAAAAGATAGACTTTATGCATTGATGTAAATCTACCAAATATTGTGCCCAATATTATCGGCGAAACTGCCCTAAACTTTTGAATGGGAATATGATTTTGTATCCGTTGTCTGTGAGATATTTTTTGGAAGATGCGAACCTAGTTACCAACGCAAAGTCACCACCCCAACCGCCTAAGCTTTTTACTGCGCCAGGGTAAAAATCAAAACGTTCTTCTTTAACCTTAGGTAGACCCAAATGTTCGGAAAGTATATTTTCGTGCTCTTCTATAACACGCTCAAGGTCATCCACATTACTAGCATTTAAAAATGCATCAGTTAGGCCATCGAATATTTCGAGTTGCCCTGCAGAAAACGGTTTGCGTCTAACTAGATTCAAGCTTTCAGAGGTTAGTTGCTTGTTTCCGAGATAAACAAACCCGAGGTCGTCGATAAAATCAAAGTCAATTTTCGCTGGGCTTACATTGCTGGTTTCATATTGCAATTGGTAAATAATCGGGCCATCAGCCGTGGCACAAGCCAGGTCGTAACCGCTGCCGCCGTGCACTGTTCTAAAATGTTGGAGTGCATCTACACCAGCACATTGAGCCAAAAGGCTGGTAAAAGTGCTCGAGGAACCCAATCCCCATTCGTTTGGAAACTCTAATTGGGTGGTGAAACTGTTAGGATATTCAAGAAGATCCGTATTTTTTAATACAACCTGCAAGTTTTTGACCAATCCATAGGCCACGTCAGGATCCGTACTTTCAAGAATTTGAAGAGTGCCCGGCATTAAGCGGGCAGAAAACCAAGAAGTTCCATCGTGGGCTTGCGAATTCCATACAATGTACTTTCCGCTAGTTTCTGCATCTATTTGCAAGGATTGACCTTTAGTAGTAGGAATAGCGAGACCTTTCGCGCCTTGTGTTACGGCGTATTCTGAAGTTAATAAAAGCTTTCCGTTTGCGCGGTAATTCAGCATGGTCTCTTTAGCCCCCAACATTTGGTGTTGGGACTCCACGCAAATTACAGAAGTAATTTACAACATCACGGTGATGAGGAACCTTATCTTTGAAGTAATTGGCTACAATAACTTTCTCCTCTGGCGTGGCTTCCAGTTGATTTAAGATGTTCATCAGGTGCATTTTCATGTGCCCTTTTTGAATACCTGTAGTCACCAATGCTCGGAGTGCAGCAAAATTCTGCGCTAGACCACTGACAGCTACAATACCCATCAATTCCTCTGCATTTGGCTTGCCGAGCATCTCAAGTGCTTTGACTACCAAGGGGTGCAATTTGGTCAAACCACCAACAACCCCGAGGGCCAAAGGAATTTCAATCCAGTAAGTAAAGGTGCCCTTTTCTACTCTGCAATGCGTGAGGCTGCGGTATTGTCCTGATTTAGAAGCATACGTGTGACAAGCTGCCTCAACTGCTCTAAAGTCATTACCTGTGGCTATGATAAGCGCATCTATACCATTCATGATACCCTTGTTATGGGTAGTTGCACGGTAAGGTTCTGCATTAGCTATGTCGATGGCGCGTTTGAATTTGCGTGCGAAATCCTTGCCTGAAGTGCCCTCGCTGGCTAGGTCACTTACAGGAGAACTCACGGAGGCGCGAACGATACACTTCGGCGTATAATTACTGAGGATACGCATAACCACCTCTAGTTTGTCTTCGTTGAG
>MDTG01111612.1_pt1 | contig 30261 bp, 32 predicted proteins | sample 811421 | NCBI WGS metagenome assembly MDTG01 (sample SAMN05326645, study PRJNA326480) | marine metagenome | isolation source: seawater | place: Pacific Ocean: South East | collected 2011 | reverse complement strand
TTTTAAATTGATTAACATCAGGATTATTTTGAACCTGTCCTAAATTTTGTAAAACTTTAGTTTGGTCATATGCAACAAGATTTAATTTTGTCTGCGAATCATATGATAAAGGTCTTACATATACAACTATACCATTTGATAATGTGATTGAATTTTCAGTTGGCATAACTTCAACATTTTCTAAAATATTGTTTAAGTTAATTTCATATGTATCTTCGTCTCCGCTATGTGGTGATTTTATTTTTGTTTCCATGATTTCACCATATGTTGCCATACGTATTGCAATCATTAAAATATCAATATCACAAACCGGTAACTTTCTTGTATCTTTAACATTTGGAACGCAACTTTGAACAATTTTTATTACTGAGTCACCATTTAACAATGCATCTGGGTTTCTCATATACAATTCATCTTTTGTTGTCATAGGAAATACAGGTAATTCTCCAGTTGATGCTGTTTCTTCAACTTCATTAAATTTTGCACCAGAAGGCAATTTAACATAGAGCTTTGGAGCTCTATAAAACTGCTTTAATGGATTAACATTTTCTTTTTCTGACATTTTTGTTCCTTATTATTAACTACGCACTTTATTTATCTTATAAATACCTGTGTAAGAGTACTTATGGAGAAAATTAAAACTATACTTAATTATTTATCATGATTGACATTGAATTAGACGGAGGCACAGTAAGAATACCAGAGTTTGCGATGGACAAGTCCATTCAGACACTAATTCAGCTGGCCAAACAACAAGGTTTTAAAACTGGCGAAATTGAAAAAGCAGATAAAAGAACTGCTACAGTTTTGTCAAGAATGGAAAAAGTACTTACAAACCAAGCAAAACAAGTAGACCAACAAACCAAAGAAGAAAAGAAACAAACCAAATTACAAAAGAAAGACACTGACGAATCTTCTAAAGTTCGTAAAGCTATTGACGATTCAACAAAAAGTAATTCTGAAAAACTTGAAAAACTAGCTGAAAAAATTGGAGATAAAAATGCAGGAGGATTACTTGGTGGCGTTGTAGGAAAGTTAGGAATTTTCAGTAAGTTCTTGTCAGTAGGCGCCGCGGCAATTGGAGGTTTTGTTACAGCACTAACCACAGCATTCAAGTTTTTGATGAGATTAGGAAAACTTGAAGGTGGACTATTTAGAACTGGTTTCTTTAATTTTGCGGCACAAGATGGAGTAGCACAAGGAATAGCTTCATTAGGCATGATGGCAACCAGAGCTGGTATGACTATGGAACAAGCCGCAGAGTTTACATCACAGTTTGCAAAGGCAATGGATGCCTTTGGTACAAAATCAATTGTAGATGCGGCCGTAACTACACAAGACCTTTTAAGAGAACAAGGCTTTTTAGCATTGTCACTACAAGAAATTAATGGTATAGTTGGTGAACAGGCAGAAGTTTTTGCAAGAGCAGGATTACAAGTTGGTAACAATGGTCAAAGACTTGCGGCGCAATCAGTTGAAATTGCTAGAACAACTCAAGCATTTTCAGAACTAACAAAAACATCAGCGGATGTAATTAGAAACATAGTAATACAAAATTCTTCAAACGAAGTTTTCTTAAACAGATTAAACATGCTTCCGGACGAAATTAGAGAATCAGCACTAGCATCATCGCAAACAGCATTCGCAGGCCTGGCGGCATTTGGAGAAGAATCCGGAGGTCAACTTGCAAATATATTATCACAAGGTATTGGATTTGGTGATTTAGGATTTGTCGAAGGTTTCAGAGAGTTAACAGTGACTTCACCACAGTTGGCAGATTCATTGCGAGGTTTAAACAATACTATCATAGGTGGAGGTAGCGTTACTGATAGTTTAGAGGATTTTAGAAAATCTATTTTAAATGTCAGTGAATCAGAAAGACAAAGATTACAAGCCCTTGCAATTATGGGTGACAGCATGTCTCAAACTGTGTTGCAATTGATCAATCAACAACAATTATTGAGCGATGAAACTAACAGTTTTGTCAAAATGGCTCAAAAGATGTCTACGTTGAAGCCAGAAAAACTTGCTGAAGTTCAAGTTAAACTTTCAAACGCATTGACTTTATTAACTGCACAATTTCAAAAATTAGCTCTTGCATTTTTAACAGAATCAAATATTCAAGCATTTAATAACATTATCACATCAATTACAAAATTTGTAACTGACATGAGTGAAGACGGAGGACTGTTTAGTACGATATCAGCTTCTATTACTAAAGCAATGGAAAACACTACTGAGTTCATGGCTAAGGTAAAAGACTTTTTTAGTAATGGTCTTAGTGGCATGACTAATTTCATAACAACTGCATTAACAGGTGGTATATCGTCAGGTATTGCCAGAGGTGTTGCGTTAGCACTGCCAGGTGGCGACGACGGTGATAAGTTAAAAGAATACGATGCACTGGTAGACAAACTAAAACAGTTTCCAAGTAATTTAGATGATTTAACAACTCAACAAAAAGCAGACAGACAGGCAATAATCAATCAGTTGCTTGAAGCATCTGGATTTGGCAAATTTGCAACTATTGACGGTGTAAGACAGCCAACCACTGGTTTAAAAGGTCAAGAAAGAGCAATGACTGAAGCTGAATTAGAAAACACACTTCAGAGAAGGATTGGTGAATATTATTCAGGTTCAATCACAGGATACAAAGTACCAGGATCCACGTCACCTATAAATGATGACGGAAGCTCCAATGAAACAGATAACAGTGGTACCCAAGAGAGCATGGGCAATGAAGGTGCATTTAGAAGCAAAATTAGAATAATGCCAATGTTTGGTGATCCTCAAAGTTTCATTGAACAAGGCGAAATGTCAGAGGGCGAATATAGAAGAAAACAGATTGAAATGCTACAGTCACAGATTGATCTATTAAACAAAATCAACAATTCCACAGCAAACAGTCAATTGTACGGCAAAATGACTTTGGAAGAACATAGAGCATTGAGGACCTAATTAATAAGGTTGACATGCTGGTGTGTTTCTGTTAGTATTTAAAAATTAGATTGCAATAAATAAAAATATGAGCTGGAAAAAATACTTTAAAGAATACGATACCGCACAAGGCTTAAAGAGTCCAATGGGTTCAGTGCCTTCGCAAAACACTGGCAATACTGGACACGCAAGATACAACACATGGTTGCCTGAAGTTTATGCCGGACAACCAAACAGAATTGAAAGATATTATCAATATGATATGATGGATCTAGACACTGAAATCAATTCAGCACTAGATACTATCGCAGAGTTCTGTACTCAAGTAGATGAAAAAACACAATCACCGTGGAGTATTTTTTACAAAAACGAGCCTACAGATACTGAAACTCATATATTAAGTCAAGCATTACAGCAATGGAATAAAATTAATGACTGGAACAAACGTTGTTTCAAAATGTTTAGAAACACAATCAAGTATGGTGATCAAATGTTTGTACGTGATCCAGAAACTTATAAATGGTACTGGGTAGACCCAGGTTTTGTTGACAAGATTGTGGTCAATGAAGGCAAAGGTAAAAAGCCAGAAGCATATTTTATAAGAAACTTAGATCTAAATATTAAAAATTTAAACTTAACATCAGATTCATATTCTAAATTTAATACACAACTAGGTCAAACATCTTCAACACCTTTTCCAGTAGGAGGTATGGGATCTAACAGAGCATATTCACCAAGAGGTCAAACAACAACAAATGTACCTGGAGGTTATGGTTCAAGATTTCAAAGAGACGCAACGGTCTATCCAATAGACGCTTCACATGTTATACATTTAAGTATGACAGAAGGCATGGACAGATATTGGCCATTTGGATTATCAATATTAGAACCAATCTTTAAAACTTACAAACAAAAAGAATTACTAGAAGATGCAATCATAATTTATAGAGTTCAAAGAGCACCTGAACGTAGAGTATTTTACATTGATGTAGGCAACATGCCAACATCAAAAGCAATGGGCTTTATTGAAAGAGTAAAAAACGAAATACATCAAAGACGTATTCCATCACAGACAGGTGGTGGTACAAATATTATGGATGCAACATATAATCCTCTGTCAATGATTGAAGATTATTTCTTTGCACAAACGGCTGAAGGTAGAGGATCAAAAGTTGAAACATTACCAGGTGGTACTAACTTAGGTGAAATAGATGATTTAAGATATTTCAATGACAAGCTAATGAAAGGCTTAAGAATACCTAGTGCGTACATGCCAAGTTCACCAAATGATCCGCAAACTGCTTTTACAGATGGTAGAGTAGGTACTGCTTACATTCAAGAATATAGATTTACTAAATTTTGTAAAAGATTACAAACGTTTTTACAACCAGCTGTTGACCATGAATTTAAAATGTTTTTAAAACACAGAGGTATTGAGATTGATTCAGGATCATTTGAACTACAATTTAACGAACCACAAAACTTTGGCAAGTATAGACAAATTGAACTTGATTCACAACAAGTACAAATTTGGAATCAGGTAAATCAAATTCCACATCTAAGTAAACGTTTCACATTAAAACGTTTCTTAAAATTAACTGAAGAAGAAATTTACGAAAATGAAAAACTGTGGGCAGAAGAAAACAAAGGTTCAATGCCAGGTGAAGCTGGACAATCTGAAGGCCTTGGCTCAGTAGGAGCGGCTCCTATGCCGTCATCAGGTTTTACACCAGAACCAACAAGTGATCAAGAAGCACCCGGTGGTGAAGAGTCGCCTATCTCTGGAGCAGAAACTCCAGGTGGCACTGAAGGTGAGTAATTTAAATCAATCTTCAATTTTTAATTTAATAACAGAACAAATTAAAAAACAAAACGCAACTATATCTTCCACACATACACAAATGTTAAAACGCAGGATTGAAAAACCTGAAATTTCTGAATGGCTTAAAGGATTAGCAGTTAATAAAAAATTAAAAGTAATTGAGCTTGGTTGTAGTTTTGGATTTTTAGCAGTTGCTGAATTTTTATTTGGTAAGTTTGACATAAAATATTGGAAAGGTTATGATTGTGATCAAACAGCAATTAAAATTGCAAACAATTTAAAGTCAACGTTGAATTTAAATAATTGTGAATTTATACATTCAGCAGTAACTTCATACAAACGCAAATTTGTATATAGTAATGTGCAAGACCTTTTATCTTCAAGAATATCTAAAACTAAAACCAAATCTTTTTTTCAACGTGTACCAAATATACATTATAACGTATTACCAGAATGTGATATATTATTAATTGACGTTGAAGGAGAAGAAATCAATATTAATTTAGACAATTTAAAGTATAACTATTGTTTAATAGAAACAAATACAAAACAAGCAACTGACAGAGTAATAACAGATTATATGTCAAATACTAAAAATTTTAAAATTATACAAAATTACAAGTTATCAAATTATAAAAATACTTTCTTAATTAAGAAAAAAACCTAAGTTTTATAAATACAAGTGCTATGAGATACAACGAATTAAAAGAAGCATATTTTCCAAGCCAAGACGATTATCACAGAGCTGACATTGGAAGTTCTAGAAAAACTCGCTTGACTTTACGTCATCTTAATAAACTAAGAAAAGTTAGAGAGATCAGAAAGAAAGATCAAGAAGAGAATGAAGAATTTGTTGCAAAAATGTATGGCGCACCAGTGGAAGTAGCATAAACTAGTTCCATTAAAACATACTTTTTTGAAAATCTTAAAAAAATCACCCGAATTCTACCCGAATTCCCGGGTTTATTTCATTATTTTGTAAATAAAGCTATAATAATATGATTATTCGCGAGAAATCGTATAAGGAGATTACACAATGTCACAAATGAGTTCAAAACTAGAGCAAGTGTTAGAGTTTCTAGTGAACGGCGAACAAGACAAAGCTCAAGAGCTTTTACACGATGTTATCGTAGAAAAAGCTAGAGAAATTCACGAAGATATCGTTAATTCACAAGAAGCTGACACAGTAACAGAAAAAGAAGTTGAAGAATCATCAGAAGAAGATACCAAAGAAGAAGCAGTAGAAGAAGCATCAGATGAAGCAACTGAGTCAAAAGACGAAGAAGCAACTGAAGAAGTTGAAGAAACTGTAGGTGGTACTGGTGATCAAGAAGAAGATCTTAAAGCACAGCTAAAAACAAAAGCTGAAGAAGATGCAGAAGAGATCGATTATGAACAAACTAACGAAGAAGACGACGATGCTGAAGAAAAAGAAGAAGAGCATGAAGAAGAAATGGACGACATGAAGAAAGAAGTCGAAGATATCGAAGATGCACTTGAAGATCTTAAAGCAAAGTTTAACGAATTAGTTGGTCATAAAGACGACGAACCAGAAGCAGAAGATGAAGAAGAAGCTGAAGGCGAAGGCGAAATGGAAATGCCTGCAGAGGAATCTACAGAACAACCATTAGAAGAAGCTGAGCTAAAAGCAGTCAATGTAGATCACAAAGACGGTTCAGATTCTGGTAAATCACCTGTAGCGGGTGCACCAAAGGAAAATGCCAACGGTGCGGCACCAGTTAAAACAGCAAGTGGTGATGAAAAAGGTGGAGCGGCTCCAAAACCGGCAAGCATGGGTGCTACAACAGAACCAAGCATGTCAGAAGTAAAGCCAGAACACGCAGACGGTTCAGACTCATCAGCTAAATCACCAGTAGCGAGTAAGTAATTACTCAATAGGAGAAATAGCAAATGAGTTTTCGTCCACTAACAGAAAGTTTAACTTACGATCAAGCAAAGATCAAAGTTATACATGAAGGCAAAGATGAGAATAAACACCATTATATGGAAGGTGTTTTTATTCAAGGTGGAGTAGTCAACGAAAACAAACGTGTATATCCGGTTGATCAAATCCAAAAAGCAGTAGGAACAATTAATGAAAGACTAAAATCAGGTTACTCAGTAATGGGTGAAGCTGATCATCCTCAAGGTTTACAAATAAACATTGATAGGGTCTCTCATATGATTGAATCTATGTGGATGGATGGACCAGATGGCTACGGAAAACTAAAAGTTATGCCCACACCAATGGGAAAGATAGTTTCAACTTTGCTGGATTCAGGATGTAAATTAGGAGTAAGTTCAAGAGGCGCAGGTAACGTAGGCAATGATGGTAAAGTCGCAGACTTTGAAATCGTCACTGTTGATATTGTTGCTCAGCCTTCGGCTCCTGATGCATATCCGAAAGCCATATACGAAGGCTTACTAAATATGCATGGCGGCATGGGTCTATTAGGTCTTAGTCGTGATGCGATGTATGATCGTAAAGCAGAAAAACATTTTGCTAACGAGATTACGAAAATAATAACAGAGCTAAGATTAAAATAAGGAGATTCAGATGGCAAACATTACAGAAATTTTTGGATCCGAAGCACTTTCTGAAGAAGTAAAAACTCAAGTTCAGGAAGCGTGGGAGAAAAAGCTGTCTGAGGCTCGTGAGGAAATCTCTGCAGAACTACGTGAAGAGTTCGCACAACGTTATGAAAATGACAAATCTCAAATTGTAGAAGCTATGGATGGCATGATTACTGACACTTTGAAAAAAGAAGTTGGTGAATTTGCAGAAGACAAGCAAAAACTTGTTGCAGAAAGAGTAGAATACAAGAAGAAGATGAGCGAACATTCAGGTATGTTGACTAAATTCGTTAATGATATTCTAGTACAAGAAGTACAAGAGTTACATGGCGACAGAGACGCACTCAAAGGTCAATTTACAAACTTAGAAGAGTTTGTAGTCAGACAACTCTCCAAAGAGTTAACTGAATTTGAACAAGACAAAAAAGATCTCGTTGAAAAGAAAGTACAATTAGTATCAGAAGGTAAGAAAATTATTGAAGATTCTAAATCAGCTTTCATCAAGAGAGCGGCAGGTCTTGTAGAGAACGCAGTTACTTCAACACTTAAGAACGAGCTCAATACATTAAAAGAAGATATTAAAGTTGCAAAAGAAAACAACTTTGGTAGAAAAGTATTTGAGGCGTTTGCAGGTGAATACATGAGTTCTTACCTCAACGAAGGTGGGGAAATTCGTAAGTTGAACACTCAACTTACTGATCAGCAGGAAAAAACCAATAAAATGGAAGGTAGCCTAGCTGAGAAAGATGCTGAAATAGAAACAATGGCAACGAAGCTTAAAATAGCAGAAGATAAGATTGTTAGAGAAAAAACTCTTAATGAACTTATTTCACCATTGTCAAAAGATAAGCGTCAAGTAATGTCAGAGTTACTTGAGTCAGTACAGACTGGTAATTTAAAAAAGCAGTTTGAAAAATATCTACCAGCAGTGTTAAATGAAACTACAACATCTGAGAAATCAGACACTGTAGTAATTACAGAGCACACTGGTGATAGAGCTGAAGCAATTAACAATGACGAAAATAATGATATCGTTAATATTAAACGACTAGCAGGTCTAAGGAGTTAAACATGACAGACAAAACTATTACAGAGAACTGGGAAAATACAAAATCTGCTCTGCTAGAAGGACTTGAAGGTCAAAAGAAAGAAACTATGTCAGCAGTGTTAGAAAACACTCAGACATATTTGGCCGAGGCGGCAACAGCAGGTGCAACAGGCGCCGGCAATGTAGCGGCTTTAAACAAGGTTATCCTTCCAGTAATCAGACGTGTGATGCCTACAGTTATAGCTAACGAGATCGTTGGTGTACAACCAATGACTGGTCCAGTTGGACAAATTCACACATTAAGAGTTAGATACGCAGACTCATTCAATTCAACATCAGGTACTGATACTACAGCAGGTGATGAAGCACTTTCACCATTCAAAATTGCTGAAGGTTATTCAGGAGATGCTAACGACAAAGCGGCATCAACTTCAACACTAGAAGGTGTAGCTGGTAACAGACTATCAATTCAAGTGTTAAAACAAACAGTTGAAGCAAAGACAAGAAAGCTATCTGCAAGATGGACTTTTGAGTCAGCTCAAGATGCCAATGCAATGCATGGCCTAGATGTAGAAGCTGAAATTATGGCGGCTCTAGCACAAGAAATCACTGCTGAAATCGATCAAGAAATTATAGGTTCACTAAATTCACTAGCGACAGCGGCGGCAACAGACTTTGACATGTCAAGTGTAACTGGTACACATACGTATATCGGTGACAAACATGCAGTATTAGCCGTGTTGATCAACAGAGAAGCTAACTTGATTGCACAAAGAACAAGAAGAGGTGCAGGTAACTGGGCAGTTATGTCCCCAACAGCTCTTACTATTCTTCAATCAGCGACAACATCAGCGTTCGCAAGAACAACTGAAGGTACATTTGATGCGCCAACAAATACTAAATTTGTAGGTACATTAAACGGCTCAATGAGAGTATATGTAAACTCATATGCTTCTGATTCAGCTAACGTACTTGTAGGTTACAAAGGCCCAGGTGAAGTAGATGCGGCGGCTTTCTATTGCCCATACATTCCACTAATGAGCTCAGGTGTTGTGATTGATCCGTCAACTTTTGAACCAGTAGTAAGTTTCATGACAAGATATGGTTATGTTGAGTTAAACAACACAGCATCATCTCTTGGTAATGCGGCAGACTACATGTCAAAAATTGCGGTTTCTAACTTATCATTTGTGTAATCCACAAAAAAGTTAAACACTTTAAGCCTCCCGGGAAACCGGGGGGCTTTTTCTTTTCTACTATTTTTTCCACAGCTAAATAAATACAGTAATAAGGAGCAGATATAATGCCAGCTAAAGTTATTAGAAGATCATCAGGTACAGTTACCTTTGATGCAAATGTTAGTTTTGTAAATGATTTACTAGCAATTAATACTACTGACTTAACAACTACAGATCCTATAATTACTGTTAACCAAGGAGCAACACTTCCTGGTGCAGGTGCAGGATTAGAAGTTGATGTAAGTGGGTCAACTGTGGCTGATATAAAGTATACAAAGTCAGGCTCCAACGGTAAATGGACATTTACTGGTGAAGGCACACCAACAATTGACTTTAGTAATGCACAATTCAATAACTTTTCAATAGGTACTATTGCTTCAATAAATGTTACATCAAATCTAGCATCAGCAGGTGCTAATATTACAGGTGGTTCAATTGACGGAACAGCAATTGGTGTAACTACACAGTCAACAGGCGCATTTACAGATTTAACAGCATCTGGAACAGTATCTCTAGGTTCACATTCAGGAACACTATCAGGTAACTCAACAGGTGTACACACTGGTAACATTCAAGCCGCAAACACTGATGTAATATTAAATGTTACATCTGCACCGGCATTGTTAACAGGGCAAGTATCAAGTATAGGTAATCATACAACTACAAATTTATCAGAAGGTACAAATCTTTATTATACTGATACAAGATTTGATAATAGATTAGCAACAAAGACAACTGATAATTTAACAGAAGGATCAACTAATCTTTACTTTACTAATACAAGAGCAGATGCACGTATTGGTGCATCAAGTATTAATAGTTTAAGTGATGTAACCATTACTAGTGCAAACACAGGAGAATCATTAGTATGGAATGGTAGTGCTTGGATAAATCAAGCACAGGCACAAAATACAGTTAACAGTACAGTTGATACAGATAATTCAACTGCGGCCATTACAGGTGCAACACTACAATCTGAAGCGGCTTCAGGATTAGCAGTATCAATAAATCCTGCAAGTAACTCAAACAAAATTTTAATTACTGCTCATGCAAAATATCAAATACAGTCATCAACTGGAACTACAGCTTTTTATATCAGATTATATAGAAACAAAGGCACAGGTGGAGAAACACTATTAGCAGAAGATACAGTTTATGAATCAGCTAATACACCAGTAATATATCAAAGTAACTTTAATGTTCATGATACTCCAGGTGGTTCAGCAACGTATTCAATTTATTACGATGCTTCTACTGCCAATGGTACTTTAACACCAAACCCTGCACATTCAGATTCAAGTGCATCACAAGGTTATATCACAGCAACAGAAGTAAGAATAACTTCATTAGAAATTGTTGAAGATACATCACCACAGCTTGGTGGAAATCTTGATGCACAAACAAATAAAATTATAAATTTAGGCACACCAGTAAGCAACACTGACGCCGCAACAAAACTATATGTTGACTCACAAGTACAATCAAAAGATACAATAGGTGAATTAAATGACGTAGATACATCTAGTGCAGTAAATAATTCAGTTTTAAAATATAACTCTTCAACAGCAAAATGGGAAGTAAACACTGATACAGACACAGGTTTATTAAACATAATTGAAGACACTACTCCACAGCTTGGAGGTCCTTTAGATTTAGCTTCAAATGATATTACAGGTACTGGTAATATTAATATTACTGGAAACGGATCTTTTGGAGGAAACGTTACTGTAACTGGTAATTTAACAGTTAATGGTGATACAACAACAATTGACGTATCACAATTAGAAGTTGAAGATCCAATGATTTACTTGAATAGAAATGCTGGTGACGGTGCAACAAACTCAGTTGATAGTGGTATACTAATTGAAAGAGGATCAACTGAAGATCATGCTGGTATGATTTGGCATGAATCCGCAGACAAGTTTAAATTTTTTACATCAAACGCAATCACAAGCACAACAACATTAGTATCAAATATTGCTTTAGCAAATATAGAAGCCAACGTTGCAACACTAAAAGCAACATCGGCTCAATATGCTGACTTGGCAGAGCTTTATGTTACAGATAATGGCGAGTATCCAAGAGGCACAGTTCTTATATTTGGTGGAGATGAAGAAGTAACTATATCAACAAAAAATATGGATCATAGAATTGCTGGAGTAGTATCAAATGAACCTGCATACTTAATGAACAGTGCTGAAGAAGGAATAACTGTACCAGTAGCATTAAGAGGTAAAGTTCCTGTTCTTGTCAAAGGTAAAGTTAAAAAAGGTAACTTGATTGTAACAAGTGACGAACCAGGTGTTGGTGAAGCATACGATGGTATTTGTAATTCTATATTTGTAGTTGGTAAAAGTTTAGAAAACGACGATACTGAAAATCTATCTAGATTAATTTATTGCGTAATTTAATCATACTTGAATTTTTTTGTTCCATATTTTATTTGATGATCTAAAAATACAGCACTCCATTTTTTCATATCTTTAATCATTTCTTGTGTATGATAATATGTCATTGGCAATGAAAAAAAGTCAAATGCTTTTTTAGTTTCCATAAATCTTTTTTCCAAACTTTGTAAAGACCTTATGTCTCCTTTTATGTCTTGAATTAAGAGTTCAATAAATTTTCTATCTTTAATTTTGTCAATTACAAAAACATGATCAGGATTATCTTTATCAAATACTATGTCAATTTCTTGTATTTCAAAATATAATGCTCTAACAGGATTTATATTTTTATGATAACTTTTCAAAACAGAAGGAAAAATATATTTTCTATCACAAGTTTTTAAGTTGTTTGTTACAGTATAATAAACATCTTCTAAATCATATCTTAATTGCAAGTCAAGTTCTGCAGAGTTTTTAATATATTTCTGAAAAGCAGATACAACAAGTTTGTAATATTTTCTAACTTCATTCCTTGGTAAATTTGAAAAGAAGTCATAAAACTTCTGTTTTGAAATTCCATTTTTATCTAAATATGATGCAAGAGCTTTGTCAACAGTTTGCTTTTTTTCAAACGTTTGAAAAGCCTCAATCAATTTTATTTGGTGTATATGATATACCTTTCCCATAACTGTATTTAATTTTGGTCAAGGATCTTATAAAACTTCTTAATATTTTTTTCGTTTCCTAGAGTAAGTTTAGCACCGTTATGCAGTGGTTTTGGATAATGACCAATTTTGACCCAAGCATAACCATTGCTTTCATCATTTAGTGTAGGGATAAATTCTTTTGGTGTAACAATAACGTATGTATAATATTTAAATCCGTTATCTTTTGATTGATATGTATCTAAAGGATTTAGTTTTTCCATAGGCGGAACAAAACCCATTTCTTCTTTTAATTCTCTTCTTAAAGCGTCTAAAGGAAGTTCATTTTTTTCAATTTTTCCACCCCAGAAACTCCATGTATTAGGATATGAAACTTCTTCACTTCTTAAATTAAGTAAGATTCTTCTTGTGTCTTTTGCAATAAAAGTTGTTCCAACTGCGGTGTACATTTTTTTTCCTTTTCTTTATTGTACAACATTTTCTATTACGGTGCAAGTTCTAATTTCCAGTAACCGTTATTATATTGTCCTCTATAACTGTCTATCCATTGAGAACCAGTCCATTTATATTGTATACCAGTATTTGTATTTGTAACATAATGAGCACTTGTATTTTCAGATGCATCAAAGACTTTACTCCATGCACCGTTACTGTAAGCAATGATATCATTTTCAGCACATGTAAAGCCTCCAAAAGCAGAATGTCCAGCTGGTATAGGATTTACAACTAGATATCTTTGACCATTCATTGCTAAAGGTAAATTATTTCCTGGATAGTTAACTTCTGGATCAATAATTTTATCTATAGCAGTTTGTGTATTTGATGGTAGTGTACTAGTATCTAATGTGAATACAAGTTTATTATTGTCAGTTGGATGGAATGCTATTGTGCCGTAAATTAAATCACTAGTTGAGTCTAAGTTACTAGAATGATTTAATATTAATCTTGAAATACCATCTTGAAGCTGACCGTAAACATCTAAAAATTCTTTCCAGCTTTCTTTTTCGTTGGCTCCATAAGCACCTAATAATGATACTTCATTACCGCTAATTGAAATTTGTGCATTCTCTGGAGTAACAACTTGCGTTGATATTTGTCCCGGAAACTGTTCAAAGAAATCAATAAATCTTGGATCATAATCTAAATCATCTATTGATTCTGTGTTATTAACTCTTGCAACAATCTGTTTGATAATTGATTGTTTTTTAACTTTAGCCGGAGGATTAATCCAAATTGGTAAACTAAATGTTAAAGTCGACACATCAAGTTGTGTGTCAGTTCCTTGAGGCACAGCTCTTGAACTCCAATTTATGTCAATTAATTCTACGTTTGTAATATTAGTCCAGTCTAGTGGATTATCGTTTGATTGTAATTCTACAGCAGGATTAAACAATGTAAGTATTTGTTCTAATAATTGCATTTTTTGATCTGTGTTTGAACACCAAATGTCAATAGCCATATTTAAATTATACGGTACAGGCATAAATCTTTCAACTGTATATGTATTACCAATTTCATGTAGATAAGATGTACTAGCAGTATCATATTTTCTTTCTTGTACTTGCACTTTATCAACTAATCTTGGGTCTTGCAATCTATCTCTAGCAAGTTGTAAGTTTGCAATATAAACTGACATAAAAGGAGCAGAGCTCATTACGTTTTCAGAATTGTGCCTTTGTAAGTGTGCTACCATTCTTGACATATCAGCATATCTTACAGGAACTCTTATAAAACTTTCGCTATCAGAATTATCTTTTTTACCAACTTTAATTGAAAAGTTATCAAAGATTCTAATAAATTGTAAAATGTATCTTCTTATTTATTGATCGTACCAGTAGTCCATTTTAATCCGCCTTAGGTGGTATCACCTTACTTAAATTTTGTTTTTCTTTTCCATCACCAGTTACTGTTGATGACGTTGTATTATTAATAAATCCGTCAAGTCCTTTATTGCTTGAAGTATATAGTCCTCTTAAATTATCTGCAATTTTAATAAATCTTGTACCTTGTTTTCTAAACAATCTACTTGGATTATAATCTGTTCTCAATACATATTGACCTTCTTGTATAGAGCTAGGAAAACTGTTTCCGGTATGAGAAATAGTAATAGTTTTTCCTGGTGTTCCGTCTTGTGCTCTTGGATTAATTTTATGTAAATCATCACCTGACACGTATAAATGACCTACATCAAGACCTTTAGTTGGTACATTTCTTTGCCCTTCATTTATAACTGCATCGTTAATATCAATATCTGATTGATATGTTGAAATAATATTTTTTAAGTCATCAGCATTTTCACCACTACCAAGTATATCTCTAAACTCTTGTGTATCTTGCATAGCAGTGGCTTTACATCTCCAAATATGTGGCCACCAGCCTGGATCATAACCTTCTTGTCCTCTTGCAGTGTCTTCAACAACATAAAATTTATTAATTGCTAAATTTTCTGATGGAGTAAAAGATGAAACAGTTTGTGTTGCTGTGCTTGTCTCTCCAGTAATAGTTTCATTTGCACTAAACAAACCATCTGTAGTAATTCTTATAGTTTTAGCATTATGATTATAATCAATAACAGTTCCGGTAGTTCCTGAAGTTCCACCAGTGATAGTTTCGCCTTTTCTAAATTTTTTTGTAGGCTTACTAGTTAATGTTATCATAGCCGCCTCTAATCTTATATCATCTCTTAAATGAGGCAACTCAAAAACATCACCTGGCATGATTTTTCTACCAAGTTTTTCAACCATATCATTTAAATGAAAAGTAATATAAATTATATCACTAGTTTGAAATAAACCAAATTGTGTTAAATCAAAATCTTGATCACTTAAAGAATAGCTACCTCTTAGGTCATAGATGTCCGAGTCGTATTTTCTATCACGATTTTCTAAAAATAGTAAGTCTTGTATATTAGCAGGACCAACTGTACTGTTTTTTGGCTGATCATGTGATATACTGTTTGTATTCACGTGGGGGCCAAGGTATTTGTGTACAAATACCCCCGTACCACCTGCAAATAGGTGTTCTTTTACTACACGATCAACTAATTTGTAATCGTTACCTTTATCTGGTTTCCATAAGCTAATTCTTGGCATATCTAATCCTTATAAAAGTATTTATTGTATTTGTCTCTTTATATAAATAGTATTAACATGGCTACAAAGAAAACAAACAGACAAGAACTTATAACCGATATTCGTAACATTTTAGGTGACGGTATGGTTGATGTTGAGCTTGATCCAAAGCACTATGAACAGGGCATAGATCTTGCTGTAGACAAATATAGGCAAAAAAGCTCAAATTCTACAGAAGAAGCATACATTTATTTAGAACTACAACCAGATGTTCAAGAGTACACACTGGCATCAGAAGTAATTGAAGTAAAAGAAATATTCAGAAGATCAGTTGCTGGTTCATCAAATTCAGTAGATCTTGATCCTTTTGAATTAGCATACACTAATCTTTATTTTTTACAAGGTGGAAGAATTGGTGGTTTGTTAACATGGGACGCTTTTGCTCAATATCAGGAAACAGTTAGAAGATTATTTGGTGGTTATTTAAACTTCAAATATGTAACAGAAAAACATAAATTAATATTAATGAGAAGACCAAGAACAAAAGAAAATGTTCTGTTACAAGTCTTTATGGAAAAGCCAGCTGAAACTCTAATTTCTCAAAGATACAGTAGACCTTGGATAAGAGATTATGCACTTGCACAGTGTAAAATGATGTTAGGACAGGCTTATAGTAAGTATAGTACGTTACCAGGTGCTCAAGGTGGCGTATCATTAAATGGTGCTGATTTAAAAAATGAAGGACAAGCGGCTGTTGAAAAACTTGAGAGAGAAATTGAAACTTACGGCACCGGTGAAGATCCATTAACTTTTGTAATTGGATAAAAATTCAAAAAAATAATTGACAAAGTAGTAATAGGTTGTTAATATAAACTTATGATCGTAGGAATAGTTGGTTTTATTGGCGCTGGTAAAGATACAGTTGCCGAAGTATTTAATGAAAGCGGATATAAGCACGAATCTTTTGCTGACCCATTAAAAGATGCAGTTGCAAATGTATTTGGTTGGCCTAGAGCAATGCTTGAAGGTGACAGTGATCAAAGTCGAGCTTTTAGAGAATCAATTGATCCATGGTGGAGTAGTAAACTTGGTCTCAGAAAGTTTACTCCTAGACTTGCATTACAGTTAGTAGGCACAGAAGTTTTTAGAGATAGCTTTAATCCTAACATTTGGCTTTACAGCATGGAAAATAGATATGTTGCAGGAGGCATGAAACCTACAGTTATTAGCGACTGTCGTTTTAAAAATGAAGTTGGTCTTATAAAAGCACTTGGCGGATATGTTGTAAAAGTTCAAAGAGGAGAAGATCCGCATTGGTATCAAATGGCATTAGATGCCGCGGCCGGTGATCAATTTAGTCAACACAGTTTAAGTGATATGGGAATTCATCAAAGCGAATGGGATTGGGTCAATCAAAAAATTGACTATGTGATTCGCAACGATTCTTCAATTGAAGATCTTCGTTTACAAACTCAGCAAGTTATAAAACAAATAAAATCTAACAAAACCGGTTGACAGACTAATAAACCTGTCGTAATATAATAAGCATAGTAAGAGCACTTCCACAGCTAGAAGGAACAGTAAAATGTCGGAACAATTCATTAGTGAATTTTTTGGCCTTGTAAAAAAATCAAAACCTAAACATGTTGAAGTTTGTATTAATAAAAAACAAAAAGATGGTCGTATTGATCAACTTGGCTTTTATAATACAACTTCTAAAGAATACGTAATCTATGAAGTCAAAAACTTAACTCGTTCAAGTATGAAGGAGTTTCGAAACTTTCTTAAGGTAGGTGATAAAAATGAAACCTGATATAGAATACCTTGGATTTCAATATTTTTGCGAATATGATGATGACCCTGATGATCGTACTAGGAAATTTTGGCATATAGTAAAAGATCCTAATGAGAAAGAAGTAACTACTGCATGGGGTCCTTATCATCATGTTACATATGATGAGTTCAAGCAATTTGTAATTGATCATATTGTAACAGTACAACCAGATATTACTTCTGAAATAGATAAGTTCTATATGCAGATAGAAAAAGATCGTGGAAACGTAAGATCATAAAAACTCACAACAACAAATTATGACTGCCCCTGTGGTGGAATAGGTAGACACAACAGACTTAAAATCTGTCGACCAGTAGGTCTTGCGAGTTCAAGTCTCGCTGGGGGCACCATAATCTTTTAAAAGGAGTTAATGATGAATTGGATTAATGTAAATGAAAAATTACCTGCGGTAGGAGAAAAGTGTTGGTATTTTTTTGATGTAGTTGGAAGACATAGAGGCTGGTATGGAGGTCTTTATCAAGACGACTATGGTAAAGTATGGGATGATATGCATATTTTTTATTGCGACTACGGATTTCTAACTGGTGATGTTACTCACTGGCATCCGGATCAGGAAGAAGTTCCTCCTGGTCCTTTTATGTCTTGACACTATGTCAGATTATGTGTTATTAAATATACTCTATGCGTGATATTTTTATAATGGTGTGTTTGTTAATGACAAGTTGTACATATCAAGTTGATAACTGTCATATTACTCCTTCAGTTAAAGCTGAAGATGTTGATATAACAAAGCCATTAGAAGATCAAGTACAGCCTGAAGCTAACATGACTTGCTCATATTAATCGGGCTGTAAATCTCCTTGAGTCCAACCTACTTCTTGAATACTTTTGATACGACTACAATTTGCACATATTGTTTTTAAATTATCCCAACTTGAATTCTTTAAATTACCGTCAATATGATAAACATCCATTTGTGCAGGGTGTTTAGATTTGAATCCACACTTTTCACAAATACTTTTTTTTCTATACCCACTTTTAATCCATGAATAGTTATATCTTGTTTTTTGACCTGCATCTGTTTTTATGCATTGATCACATTTTTTACGATAATAAACCTTCTTTTTTCTTTTATAATTAAAAGCCGCAGGTCTAATTTTACAAGAACTGCATAATGGTCTAATATGTTTGTCTTCGCTTTTCATAGTCATACTGTAGTTATTTAATACCTTTAAAGGGGCATCAGTTAGCCCATTTTTTATCAAGAAGAGCTAAATATCAATATAGATTAATAGATAAACATATTATATTGTTTATGTACAGTAGGGAGAAATAAAACATGCCAACTTTAGTATCACCAGGTGTATCAGTTTCAGTAATTGACGAATCAATGTATGCATCAGCTGGTCAAGGTACAGTACCTTTAGTAGTTGTTGCTACTGCACAGGATAAAACCGATCCAAGCACAGGCAATACTGCTGTTGGAACAACTTCAGCTAATACAGGAAAACCATTTTTGGTTACTTCTCAAAGAGAACTGGTTACAACCTTTGGCGAACCATCATTTAAATCACTACAAGGCACGATGCTACAAGGTGATGAAAGAAATGAGTATGGTTTGCTATCAACTTATTCGTATTTAGGAATCTCTAACAGAGCTTATGTCATAAGAGCAGACGTAGACTTAGACGAGTTAGAAGGTTCTTCAAATGCACCAAAATTACGTCCAGCCAATGGAACATATTGGTTAGACACAACTAATACAGACTGGGGTCTGTTTACAGCAAATACAACATCATCTGCATGGGACAAGTTAACACCAACAGTGCTTCTTGACAAACCAGGAACAGCAGGTGGTAAAGTTGCTTCAAATGGTGACCCAGTTTCAAGTTACGGTCAAGATTTAGATTATGCCTTAGTTGCATCAACTTCACCAGCTAGACTTTATCAAAAAGTTTCTGGTACATGGGAAGTTGTAGGTGCTCCATCATGGAAAACTGCAACAAGTGCCAACGTTTACATTCAGCCAGGTACAGGTACTCCACCAACAGTGGCAGTATCAGGTAGTTACAAAGATGTTTGGTTAAAATCAACATCAGGCGGACAAGGTGCAAACGTTGTGTTTAAATCATACAGCACAGGCACAGCTTCATGGACTTCAAAATCTGCTAACGTTTATTCAAGAGACGATGCGGCAACAGCCACAGAAGGTAGCAGTTTAGCGGCCAATGATGTGTATGTTAGATTTGATGACTTTGATGATGGAAACATTGCGGCAGAATTAAAAGCAAACTTTACATCAACAGCTTCAACTTTATCATCAACAAACTTTGGTAAGAAATCAATTGAAGCATACAGTGGCGCCGCTTCGACTCCGGAAATTCAATATGAAGTAAGAGTTAGAGGTTCAGGTGTATCAACTGTAGCAAGTGGTAACACATCATCATTACATGGTGGTGTTGCAACAGGAGGTTCAAATACAGCAATCTCTTTTGAAATTAACGCACAAACAATTACAGTTACAGCGTCAGCAGGTGCAGGTCAACCAGCTACACTTAACGATATTGTTACAGCGGTAAACAATAATTCAACACTTACATCAGCAAATATTACTGCTGATATTGACTACGTGAGTGCTACAAGACAATACTTAAGACTTACAAGAACAGGCGGATATGCAATTTACGTTCAAGACGGAGCAGATGCATCTAATACAAAAGGTGTGTCAACAGCTGATCTTGGATTTACTGATAATACATCATCAGGAGCAAGTTCGTTTTACTATAAATCACTTTGGGGTGATGCAACATATGAAGCATCTGCAAATTCACCAACAGCTGATCCAGTAAATGGAACACTGTGGTATAAGACTACACAAGATGCTGATATTTACATTGCTGAAAATGATGGCGGTACAATGAAATGGCTGGCTTATGCTAACTCAAAAGACAGATTTAGTTCAAGCTCAGTTGCTTCAGGTGGTTTAAGAGACTTGCAAATAGTATCAGCACAACCAACTAAAAAATCAAATGGTAATGCTCTTGCTAACGGCGACATTTGGATTGATTCAGATGAATTAGATTCATATCCAAAAATTTACAAGTATAACTCTGCAACAAGTAAGTGGGTGTTATTAGATAACACAGACCAAAGTACAGCAACAGGTGTTGTATTTGGAGACGCAGTGGGTAACCCAGGCGGAGCAAACGAAGACAGTCAAGATTGGGGTTCAGCTTATGCTAACTTCCATTCAGACGCTCCAGATCCAGCGGTATATCCAGTAGGAATCTTACTATTCAATACAAGACTATCAGGTTACAATGTTAAGAAGTATGTAACAAATTACACATTTGACAATACAAACAATGGTAACATTTGGGTAACAACTTCAGGTTTAACAACTTCTGGTACACCGTATATGGGTAGAAAAGCTCAAAGAAATGTTATTGTAACTGCTATGCAAGGCGCATTACAAGGTAACGATGACATTAGAGCAGAGTCAAGATTCTTTAACTTACTTGCGGCACCAGGATATCCAGAATTGCTAGACGAAATGTTAACATTAAGCACAGACAGAAAGCAAACAGCTTTTGTCTTAGCAGATACACCATTTAGACTAGCACCAGACGGAACATCAGTTCAAAACTGGGCAACTAACAAAAACAATGCACCAACAAATGGTGAAGACGGATTACTGTCAGGATCAGCTTATGCTGGATTATATTATCCATCAGGATTTACTTCAGATTTAGCAGGTAACAACGTGGTTGTTCCACCAACTCACATTGCAATGAGAACTATTGCATTTAACGATCAGGTGGCATTTCCATGGTTTGCACCAGCTGGATTTACAAGAGGTCTAGTTGACAACTCAACTTCAGTAGGTTACATTACTCCAGAAGAAGAGTTTAAAGCAGTAACATTGTCAGAAGGTCAAAGAGATACTTTATACTCTAATAAAATAAACCCAATTGCGTTTATTCCAAATAGAGGTTTAGTAGTATTTGGTCAGAAAACATTGTCACCAGTTGCATCAGCATTGGATAGAGTTAATGTTGCAAGATTGATTGTCTACTTAAGATATCAACTTGATAACTTGGCTAAACCATTCTTGTTTGAACCAAATGACAGAATAACTAGAGATCAAGTGCTTGACACTTTCAATAGATTCTTAGAAGATCTAGTATCTAAAAGAGCATTGTTTGATTTCTTAGTAGTATGTGATGACACAAACAACACAGGTGCAAGAATTGACAGAAACGAATTGTATATTGATATTGCTATTCAACCAGTAAAAGCAATAGAATTCATTTACATTCCGTTACGTATTAAAAACACTGGCGAGAGCTTAACAAGTTAAGCTAATAAAATAAAGGGGTAAGTTAATCTTATCCCTTTAATTTACCTTTAAAAGTGTACAAAAAATTTTGTACAAACTAATAAAGAGTAAATATAATTATTAAGGAGAGCAGACAAAATGGCAACACTTTCAAAATTTGGTGTACCAATAGATGGATCAACAGGTAGAGGCGGTATTTTACAGCCAAAACTAAAATATAGATTTAGAGTTAGATTTACTAACTTTGGTAACCTAGGTGCGTCACCTCTGCAATTAACTCAACAAGTTATGTCCGTTACAAGACCAAAAATTAACCATGAAGAAGTGCCAATTCATTCATACAACTCAGTTGCATACATGCAAGGCAAACACACATGGGAAGCAGTTAACGTAACGCTCAGAGATGATATTAATAACAACATTTCAAAACTTGTTGGTCAGCAAGTACAGAAACAGTTAAACCACTTCGAACAGACAGCGGCAACATCAGGTTCAGTTTACAAGTTTGGAACTAAAATTGAAATACTAGATGGTACTAATGATACTGAATTAGAACAGTGGGACTTAGAAGGTTGTTTCTTGCAGAACGTTGATTATTCAGATGGTGATTATGCAGTTTCAGAACCAGTACAAGTTATCTTGACACTGAAATATGATAATGCAATACATCAAGCACCAGGCGATACTATATTCCCTCTATTTGGTTTAGGTGGCTCAGGCGGATTAGTATAATAATTACTAACACCTGAACTCAAAACGGAGTATAGGAATATGGCAGTTTTAAAACCAGCTAACAGGGCCGCGAACCTTTTCTTTCGCGGCTCAAATCATGACCCGGCTCCGAGACAAGCACATCAGTTTATTGTAACTTTTAGCATGTATCAAATCTCGGTCCCCGAGCATTTACGACCTTTATATCAAGAATTAAATCAGTTTAGAGATAGATTACATTTTATTGTAAACACTGTGGATCAACCAAAATTTAGCGTTGATCAAACAGTTCTTAATCAGTATAACAGAAAAAGAGTAGTCAACAGATCAATCACATATGATCCTATAACTTTTAGAATGTATGATACACATGATGGTTTAGGATTAAAATTTGCAAAACTGTTATATGAGTTTGAATTTCAAGGCGCAAGATTAACTCAAAAGAAAACAGGGATATCTGGAGAACCAAGATCTGAAGATCACAATTATAATAGAAACATATATCAAACTGAAGATCAGTTTGTAAAAACTCATCACTTTGGTCTTGCTCAGCATAGAAACTTTCACAGTAGACTATTAAAACATATTGACATATATCAAGTTGCTGGTGCGATGTACAGTAAAACAAGAGTAATATATCCAAGACTTGCAAGATTTGATATGGACCAATTAGATTATGCATCTTCTGGTGTAGTTAATTTAAGTTTTGGTTTTAACTATGAAAACTTTTTAATTGATCAAATTGCACAACCAATTGATTCACCAGAAACAGAATATCCTTTATTTGATGCATTTGAAGAATCAGCAGGAGACTTTAATGATACTCCAGCTGGATTATCTGGAGAAAAACCAAATACAGTCAGTAAGAAAGATGATAAAGAAGGTGCAGACGGAGATAAAGGATCAATAGGTGATGCTAATGGCGGACAAATTTCTTTAAATCAAGTAAGTAATTCAATTGCAACAGCTGGAAATGATATTGTCAACGGTGTTGGTAATGCTAAAGCTCAAGTTGTAAATAAAGTTAAGTCAGGTACAAAAAGTGCAGTTAGTGGCTTTACAGGATTGTTTAAGTAATGGCAGTAAACTCAGTTAGAAATAGTACATCAACAATTGAATCTGTTGGAGGCATTGGACAGATAATTACTTCCTTTGGTTCAATAGCAAAAAATATTTCAGGAGGTCAGCCACAAAATCAATCACAAGACATCTCTAGTTTAATTTTATCAAATTTAAATTTAGAACAAGAAACAATCAATCCAAGACAATACGAAATTATCAAAGGTATATTTCAACAGTATGCTGAAAACGAATCACTAATTGAAGCATACACACTTTTGGCCTTAGACGCAATTAATAAATTTGGAGTAAGATTTACAGATCTTATTGAAGACACAGAAGACAATTCACTGCAATTTACTGAAGTTGGTATTGCACTCTTAAATCAATATAGGCCTCTTACAAGTCAAATAGCTAGAAGAAAATTAGACATAGAAAGAGATACAAACAAATTTGTTAAGCGTCAAATTATTGCTTAAATAAGTTTGTTATGAAATTTCATCAAGGAATATATCAGGTCAAAAATGACCAAAAATATGTGGGTTCAAAATCACCACGTTTTAGATCAAGTTGGGAACTAACGTTTATGAGAATGTGCGATTCACATCCATCAATAATACAATGGTCAAGTGAGCCTGTAAGAATTCCATATAAACATCCATTTACTGGAAAGCAATCAATGTATGTTCCAGATTTTTTGATGATATATATTAATAAGAAAGGCAAAAAAATTGCCGAGCTGATTGAAATAAAACCTAAAAAACAAACAACTTTAGAAAGTATAAAAAGTCAGCAAGATAAAGCTAACTACTTAATTAACAGGTCAAAATGGTTGGCGGCAGGTGAATGGGCAAAGAGGAAAGGAATTAGATTTAGGGTCTTGAATGAAGACTCAATCTATGTTATAAAGTAAATATGAATAAAAAATTAGAAGAAACATTTGACTTACCAAATATGGAAGATGAATTAAAAAAACAAGAAAATAATGATGATGCACAGATAAATGATCTAGGGCATGATACATCAAAATACAAATCATCTGCAGATGATTTAGATCATTCAACTGCGGCCGCACATTCTGAATTACAAGAAAATGAGCAACAAGTTATTAAAAAAGCTCTTACTACAGCTGAAAAAATTGATAAAGCATTACCACTAGTAAAAGATTTAGAAGGGCATGATAATGACATGGATGGTTATGCCACTGAAGCTATGAAAAGTTATAAAGAACTTATGGATTTAGGCATGAATTCTGAATCAAGACATGCTGGTAAAATGTTTGAAGTTGCTCAAACTATGATGAAAAACGCCATAGAAGCCAAAAACGCCAAAGCAGACAAAAAATTGCGTATGATTGAACTACAACTTAAAAAGCAAAGAGTTGATCAATGGGAGCAAAAAGCTGGTGGATCTACTGATGATTTCATTGAAGGCGAAGGTTATATTGTAGGAGATCGCAATAAATTATTGGATCAAATAATACAAAAAGTGGAAGAAAACGATAAAAACAATAAGGAAGATAAATAATAGTATGAAAACTTTTAAAGAATATCTAGCAGAAGCTGTACAAGAAAATCCAGTTAGGATTAAAATTGCATGTGATGTTACAGATGATATGATGAATGTTATTGAGCGAGAGCTTGAAAGATACGATATTGTATCAATCAACAAGCCAGTTAAAACAATCATGCAAGAACATCCATTAGATTTTGGTACTAAAGTTAAAAATGCAGAAGTATATATTATTGATGCCATTATTAACATGCCAATATCACATGAAACATTTAGAAGAAATTTGTCAGATAAGTTAGCAATAGCTTATGAGACAATAGTTGTTAAAGGACCTAATGATCCTATTGAACAAGAGCAAGAGGCAGAGGTAAAAAGACAAACAGCAGATTCTGAAAATTACGAACCAAAAATGGGTCAAGATTATACTGATGAAGAAAAGAAAGTATCTGAAACTGACAAACCAGTAAGTGGCGAAGAACACAAAGACAACTTTTTAAAAGATTTAAAAAACTTTAGAGAAAATGATCCAGACAGAGGCAAAGTTGAAGTTGAAGGACCGTTAAGTCAAAAAGCAACAACTGATGCTAAAGATGAAAGTCAACCTAAAGAAGATGATCCAAAAGCTAAATCACCATTATCACAAGAAAATAGGAAGCCTTTAAAATGAAGCATACCTACGTAATAAGAGTTGATGAAGGAGATTTTGATTTAGACGAAGATAGATCAATTCAGTCTTCGTTAGAATATGCATTAAGACAATCAGGTATTGTTGATGCAATAGTTGATGTTAATGAATTTAACAGAGCTGAAGCTACAGTAGAAACTACAGCAACATTACCAGAAATGCAAAAAGCATTTCAAGATGATGATTTAAACGTGGAAATTGATATGAAAGAAGAAAGCGTAATGGTGCACACTGGACCAAATACTTACAAGCAAGATGATTTTACAACATCAATTAAGAAACAAAAAAAGTTTAAGTACGTTCCAGCAAAGCACGGTGACAATGCACTAGTCAACAATGATAAAGAGGTAGATGAATCTGTCTTTAAAGAGTTGATGAGTGAGTATAGAAATTTTGTTGCCGAATCTGAGCACTCAAAAAAAAAGACCGAAAAGTAGTTGAGAATAAAAATATTGGTAGAGCCGAAACAGCTTTACTAACTCAGCTTACAAATAAACACTTAAACACTTTACAAGGTATTCAAGGTGAAGTAGGTTTACCTCCTGCACAGATTTTAAAAGATCCTGTATTCAGAACAGTGATAAAAAATACTTTTCATATGGGAAGATCATCCAACGGTGAAAAAGGAATTGGTATAGCAGGTAACACAAATAATATGTTAAGAGATCTTGCCAAGATTTCAAACTCAAACAACATAGCAGACATCAATCAAGCAATCAATACTAGTAGCTATGGCGATCCTTTCTTTGGAGTAGATGAAATTTCTTCTCCAGACGAATTAAAAAAGTTTCAAGCATACGCAAAAGGTATGACTGCTATTATTAACAAAGACAAATTGTCATTAAAGAAATTTGTAAAAACAAACAAAACAATTCAAAAAGGTCTTGACTACGTAAAAAATCCTGGTAAAGCATTTGGCGACTTTAGAAGTGCTGTTGATAATCCTGGGAACACAGATGATATTTTAAGTAAGCCTTTTAATTAAAAAGAGTTTACATGAGCAAACTTGATGAAACAAAACAAAAGTTAGACACGATCTCACCTACTTTCTGTTTAGCAAAGTGGCAACAAGTTACAATTCATTTACAGAATGGCCACACTCACAGTTGTCACCATCCGCAAACACACAAAATACCAATTGATGAATTAGAATACAATCCTTCAGCATTACACAACACCAGCTATAAAAAACTTATTCGTAAGCAAATGCTTGACGGAGAAAGACCAAAAGAATGTAATTACTGTTGGAGTGTAGAAGATACAGAAGGTTCACATCACAGCGACAGAATTAAAAAAAGCAGTAACAGTACCTGGGCCATGCCTTATTTTGATCGAGTGTCAAAATCTAAATGGCAAGACAACATACAACCGGCACAGGTTGAAGTTAGCTTTGGTAATGTTTGTAATATGAAATGTGTTTACTGTTCACCAGTGTTCAGCAGTGAATGGTGGAGCGAAGTTAAAAATCATGGTTCTTATCCAACACAAGACAACTACAATAATCTTGAATGGATTGCTGAAACAGATAGAACACCTTATCTTAATCGTGAAGAAAATCCTTATGTTGATGCATGGTGGAAATGGTGGCCTGAATTAAAAATTGAATTGAAAACTTTGAGAATAACTGGCGGAGAACCTTTGCTGAATAAAAACACTTTCAAGTTGTTGGATGATCTAGAACATGATCCACAACCACACCTCACATTGGAAATCAATACCAATCTTTCAATAGCAACAGAAACTATTATTAAAGCATTAAATCATTTAAAAAAGTTGAAAAAAGAAGGTTGTGTAAAAGATATATTGATACATACCAGTTGCGATGCATTTGGAGATCAGGCTGAGTATATCAGAGAAGGAATGCATTATGATAATTGGCTAACACACTGCGAAATGGTGCGTAGATCCGGCATATCCTTGCATATAATGGTGACTGCTAATATGTTGAGCATTGACACTATGTTGAGCTTCATGAAGGATATATACCGCTTAAAACACGTTTATAAGGGGGTTACATACGGGGTTAGCATACTGCATAGCCCTAGGTTTCTAAATGTGTTAAATCTACCTAAAAATGAGTATTGGACAAACAAATTTAAAGAACTAGATGCATTTGTTAAACAGAATGAATTGACAGACATCAATGAATTTAACTATGTTGAAAGATTAAAGAACTATTTTCTTGAAAACACATGGACCAAAGCTGAAGCTGAAAAAATGAGAAAAGATGCAGTAGATTTTTTAGCTGAAATTGACCGTAGACGTAATAAAAATTTTGCTAATACATTTCCAGTATACAATTTTCTAATACAAAAATAAACACATACATATTTTCTAATACAGTCTCATTAAATAATTTTATGAAAGATGAGTACACATACGTCTTCTATAATATAATTCGTGAAACATCTGATGTACACGGATACTATTTGCCTGAGCATATTGAATCTTATGTTGTTATGCTGTTGTCATCTTATGTTGAAAAACCAGACTTTTTACCTAAAACATCTTTTGCAGAAGAATACTTTAACAATAACAATGTTTATTCAGCTAAAGAACTTGGTGATACTTGTTTATTTGTAACAGGTGTATTTCCAGCATATGGTAAAAACAAAGGATTAAATGTCAAATATTTTAGTAATATTGGAAAAAATAGTTATTCTTCAATACAGCAAACTTTAAATGCTAACCTTTTTAGCGAGTTATCATTAAGATTTGATTATATAAGAGATTTCATAAAAGTAAGCCTACAACACCAAAATACTATTGATTTAGAAAAGATACTTAATTAACTACGTACATAAATAATAGTATGCAACGAAAAAGCCTTGATGGAAATTTAACTAAAAAAGCCTACTCAAAGTCAAAGTATTCAGAAAATAATTTACTTGAGCTAAAACAATCAGCTGACAAAAAATCTGGATATTTGTATTTTATGAAAAATTTTATGTGGATTCAACATCCTACTAAAGGTAGAATGAAATTCAATCCGTATCCGTTTCAAGAAAAACTTTTAGAAACTTACAATGATAATAGATTTGCTATTGCCATGTGTGCTAGACAAACAGGTAAAACAACCTGTGCGGCAGGATACTTATTATGGTATGCAATGTTTCACCCAGATGTTTTGATATTGATTGCGGCACACAAATATCAAGGTGCACAAGATATTATGCAACGTGTGAGATTTGCATACGAAGAAACACCGGATCATATTAGATGTGGAGTAACAAGTTATAATAAAGGATCAATGGATTTTGACAACGGATCAAGAATTATAGCACAAACAACAACAGAGACAACAGGTAGAGGTATGTCTATATCTCTTGTATACATGGATGAGTTTGCATTTGTTGAACCACAAAATAAAGCTAATGAATTTTGGACTTCCTTGTCACCTACATTATCAACAGGTGGTAAATGTATTATTACTTCAACACCAAATAATGATGATGATGTTTTTGCAGGTTTATGGCGAGGTGCAAATAAAAAAGTTGACGAGTTTGGTCAACCTACAAGAGATGGCACTGGCATAAATGGATTCAAAGCAATAGGAGTACATTGGAGTGAACATCCAGACAGAGATGATAAGTGGGCCAAAGATGAACAAGCAAGGATAGGTGAAGAAAGATTTAAAAGAGAACATGAATGTGAATTTATTGCATTTGATGAAACATTAATTGATGGATTAAAATTAATTACGTTGGCTGGAAAAGATCCATTAAGAAAAACTGGTCAAGTAAGATGGTATGAAAAGATTAAAAAAGGAAATACTTATGTTTGTGCTTTAGATCCTAGTCTAGGTACAGGTGGAGATTATTCAGCAATTGAAGTTTATAGTGTACCAGATTTAAAACAAGTTGCTGAGTGGCAACACAATAAAACGTCAGTACAAGGACAAGTTAGAACATTGTATTCAATTTTAAAAGAAATAGATCTTGAATTGAAAGAACAAGGACAACCAGCCCCAGAGATATATTGGACAATTGAAAACAATACACTTGGTGAAGCGGCCATTGTAGCTGTTGAAGAAATGGACGAATCAAGATTTCCTGGATTTTTCTTACACGAGCCAAGACGTGCAGGTCAACAAAGAAGAGACAAACACAAAAGAAAAGGTTATAATACAACACACAAAGCAAAGATATCAGCTTGTTCAAAAATAAAACATTGGATTGAATCAGATAAAATTTCTCTCAATAGTAGAAACTTAATCAGAGAACTAAAAGTTTTTGTTGCTAGAGGTAATAGTTTTTCAGCAAAACTTGGTGAAAATGATGATCTTGTATCAGCTACTCTTTTATGTGCTAGAATAGTTGATTATTTGACAAAATATGATCCTATATTTGAAAAGAGTCTTGGTGATGCACTTGAGGACGATGATGGTACAACACAACCATTACCATTTATAATATAAA
>MDTG01412967.1_pt1 | contig 30265 bp, 21 predicted proteins | sample 811421 | NCBI WGS metagenome assembly MDTG01 (sample SAMN05326645, study PRJNA326480) | marine metagenome | isolation source: seawater | place: Pacific Ocean: South East | collected 2011 | reverse complement strand
TAAGACTTGTTGGTCGAGTCAAGGAGAGCAGCAGTGCACTTCTAATGTCGCATACACAGGTGGTTGTTAATTAAAGAATATCACTGATATCACGGCCATTGCTTAAAGAAGCTCTTCATTCATATTTCTTTAGGCGATGCCCGCTTTTACTTCTAGATGAATACTTTTTCGTTATTGATATCCGAGAATGAGTAACGAAACATTACTGAGCTCCCCCCCTTTCTAAGCCTATGCATTGGCTGGCGGGGTCACGCCTTTTTCCGTTTAAGTAACTCCATCTGCAGCAGCACACTGCCACGCATAATGACGCTGGCGCCATTTAATACCAACAGCGGCCAGCTTTGGCTGAGCGGCATGGTTAAGCCAAATAGCAGCGTACTGACATCTTTTATTAAGATACTGCGAAACAAGCCGAAGGACAGTGCGCCTATCTCACCGTAGCGACGCAGAATCAGCCATTGATGTGCTGTTCCCTGGATCAGAATAGCTGTCACCACCAGCATTAGCCCGTTGGCCCCTATTTGTGCAAAGGCGGGAAACGGGCGATAACCCATGGAGATAAATCCACCGCACAGGGCTAAACCTGAGACAAGCAACGTCAAAAAGGTGGTTGATGTGCGCCTTTCCTGCCAGATGCGCCAAAGAATAACCAGCGTAAGTAATAGCGCGCCACAGCGAGTCCACACCAGATAATGATTGAATGGCTCGACGGCAATGCCGAACATAAAATTAGCGTAGAAAGCAAAAAAGCTTGAGCCAAACTGATTGAGCGACAAGCTTTGGGTACCCTGCGTATTACTTTGGCGGTGAAGATGAATACGCCTGATCTGAGCCCATAATCCAAGCCAGGTGAGTATAAACAGAACTGCACTGAGTATGCCGAGTACGTGGTACAACATATCGAAATGGATTGATGACGAAGTATGCTGATGATATCACGATTGGCTCACTAATATCGCGACGCATGTTCCCTGATATCGCGGCACTATTCAGCGATGACGGGCCTTTGTGCTACCGCTTCGCAAGTTCCCTGATATCGCTTAGCAACTAGGAATGCTTGAGCGCGAGTTCAACGAGCTCAAGCGTGTGCATTTGCTCAAAATACGCTGCTACATGCTGGTATGCATCCAGCTGAAATCCTGCACCCGTCAGGCGGCGTATCACCCAAAACCAGTAAGCGTCCATGGCAGACCAGCTATCGCCGTACCAATAAGCTTGGTTACTTAGCGTGGTATTGAGCTGGTTAAATATACCCGCAAATGCACTTTCTGCCCGTGCTTTCACTTCATTTACGTCACTGTCTCCAGCAATAAGATCGGGGCGACAATAGCGGGTTACCAGCGGATGTACGCCGGAGGCTAAATAGCTTAAATCACTGATGCGTTGAATACTGTCTACGCTTTCAGGAAACAATCGCGCTTGTGGCCAAGTGCTATTCAGGGCGATAAGAATGGCCGGTGTTTCCGTGATCACCCGCCCGTTCAGATTCAGTGCTGGCACCTTACCTTTGGGGTTAACAGCCAGGTATTCCGGGCGCTTGTGTTCGCCCTTAGCCAGTATCACATTGTTCAGAGTATAGGGTATCTGAGCATGCTCAAGAACAATCATACTCACCAGCGAACAAGCGCCTGGTGAGCCATACAGGGTAACGGTGTGCATGGTTAACTCCGAATTAAAGCGGTGTAGAGTGCAGGAGATTACGAGGGGCAAGCTGCCCCTCATGTTGTCGTGTTTATTTCGTCAGGATCTTAACCGGCCCTAACAAACCCGATTCACGCAGTGGTGCGTCAGGAATATAAGTAGGGACAGTAGTGAATGTGAAGGTTTCTTCGGCATCGGGCTGCACATCGCCAATCAAACGATTCACCCACAGGTTTGTCACCTTCAATGTGATGGTGTTACTGCCTGATGTCAGGAAATCCGTCACATCGGTTTGATACGGCGGCTTCCACAAGGTGTCTACTACCTTGCCGTTTACGCTCACTTCCACCAGTTCCCGCACATCCCCTAAGTCCAGCACCAGCGACTTGCCTTTGGGCAGGCGTTTTAGTTCTACTGTTTGCTGATAGGTAGCCGTTCCCGAGAAGTACTTAATGCGCTCGTCGTTACTGTTAGCCCAGTTACCCGCTTGCATAGTCATTGGCGTTTCAGGTGCACCACGACCAGACTGGAACGTCACCGACCAATTGTCGTCCAGCAGCGTAAATGTGTGGCCTTTGGCAGGTTTCTTCGCGTTTTCCCGCTCGTCATCTGCAAACACAATATAACCTGATTCAAACGGTGCCAAGTTACGCTTGATTTCAGTGACACCGCGTTTTTGCTTGTAATCGACAGTCGAAATTTGGCCTGTTACCGCATTGTAGTGATACGGCGTTTTACCAGTAACGGCAAAGCGCAGGGTGACCGGCTCACTGCGGTTTTGGCGATGGGTATAAAAGTAAATCTCTTCGCTGTCGGTATGACGGTGCACAAAGAATAGCTCGGTATCATCACGTTTAGCGTTATAAGCAAAATCAGCTTGAACACCGGCCTTTTTCAGGCCTGAAGATATATCACTGGCTTCAATTATGCGGCCCTTACCCGTGTTGCCACCCCAGAGTGAATCGGCCAGCGCAGCGAATTCAGTCGGGTCATCCTGTAATGAGGGGGAAGCCAACGGCTTAGTGCCAATTACCGTCGCACCGTCTTTTACCAGTTCAGCCAGTTTTTGCAGTACAGATAGACTCATGTACTCGCTGGTACCGCCTAAATACAGCACCTGATAGCGCTGACCGCTGGGCGTCACCAACTGGCCGTTGTCTACACTAAGCAAATCGCGAATGATATCGGCATTCACGTAATCGAAACCGTTTTCACGCGGCACGTCTTGCGACGGCTTGTCGTTATACAACGCGGTAAGCGGTGTTTCTTCACCATAGAAGTAAGCCACATCGGCGTAGAAACGCCCTTGCTGCAACATGTAGGTATTGCGGCTGATGTAAGTTACCCAGGGCTTGGCAAACTCAGCCCAGGTTTCTAACCGGTTAAAGTACTGACCAAAAATAAACAGGCTCAGACCCGGGCCGTTGTCCAGCGGTTGATGCACCGAGGTATGAATAATCGGCCGGTTTACACCCAGCGCAAACTCCATGTCGATCATGGGCTGAAGATCCCGTGGCGAGAACGCCCAGGGTGATGCAGCAGCGGTGAGCGACTCAGCCGCTACTTTGTTTTGCCCGTAGATGTGCGCAACCGACGCAGCTTCGCGAATGTCCGACCAATACTGGGGGGCAGGACCAATTTTGTTGTTGGTGTCGAATGACCACATGGCCGCCATTGGAATATCCGCGGTGCGACGCATCCGCATACCGTCGCCTAATGAAGGGCGGCCGTTTTCCAACGCTTCAGAATAATGAATCATGTTGTACTCATCGAGTACCTTGCTGATCACGCCGTAGTGATTATCGGCGATCATTTCAGCCAGGGTCAGGCGGAAGTCATACAGAAACTTGTCGCTGTCCTGGGCGTTGTTCACCACCACACCGGTGAGCGCAGGTAACCAAGGGCGTAAATCATAACCGCGACGCTGTTTGAACTCTGCAAACATAGCAGGCGTCCAGTTTGATGGTCCCACCTCAATACTGTCATTCAGCAAGGCCTTTACGCCCTCGCCGAGCTTGGCATTGCCACTGGCTTTAGCGTAATTGCCCAGGTAGTGTTCGATGTACTTACGCACGGCAACAGGGTCGTATTTATCCACTTCCAACCCGGTAGATTCTGGTGTGGCCGGGTGGTTTTCTTTACCGGTCAATGAATACCCTACCCGCAGGATTTTCCAGTTGCCTTCAATCGGGGTCCAGGCCAGCGTACCGTCGGCTTGCAAGGCGTCGGTGACATCAATAATGTCGCTCGCTGGTACACCGTTCGCGTTGTGCTGGTAAGACAGCGGGTAGTAATCCTCAACAATGCCGAACCCGGCTTTGTCCTCAAAACGGTGCACGCGAGGCTGTGCGTAAAATGCCACTTCCAGCAGGTTTACCGGTGATGCCTGGGGCTCCCCCGTTGGTAACTTAAACCCCGGCGGTGGTGCGGAACCAGGCGCAGAAGACGAAGGCAATTCAAACTTGCCATTCGGGTTAGCTCGCATGACTAAACGCATATAGCGTGCTTGCACCGGTGCGAACGACACGGTTTTTTGTACACTGGTTTCAACCACAAAGTCAGCTACGTCAGTAAAGTGCTTGCCATCGGCGCTGGCCTGCACCACAGGGGCAAACGCAGCTGGCAGGAACATCCCCGGAATAGGCATGGCGAACGACGCGCTTTGTATCGTTTGCACGTCGACAAAATCAAAGGTAATGGCCAGGGCTTCATCCGGGCCAGACACAGACGTGGCACCGGTGGTATACGAACCATCCTGCATTAACGTCAGCGAAAGTGGCTCACCATAACTGGTAGCTACGCTTTTAATCTCTACCGGTGCTGCAGAGAGCGGGATCGCATACACAGCGATATCTTCGTAATAATGCGGCACGTGATCTTTGGCGTGACTGTCGTCCTGGAACATCTCGGTGCCCTGGGCGTAGTCCTGAAACACACCGGTTGTTTGCGGTGGCAATGCCAACGTTATGGGCTTGGTACTGCCGCCCGTTACGTAAGTCTCACTCCAACTGATTTTCTTCATGCCGTCTTTGGGTGTCACCCAAGGACCACCGGTTTCACTCCACCCTGGTGAAGCCGCAATACCAAATTCAAAGTCGTATTGCTGCGCCTGAGTCAGCGCAAACTGAAACTTTTGCTGCCAGTCTTCGCTCATGTACTGCACTGGCGTATCCACGATTTTTGGCGTCATCAGGTGTGCATCAAAGTTTTGCACGCCACCAATACCCACCCGGTTCATCCAGGCCAGGTCTTTGGCAATACCGTCTTCGGTTACGTTGCCGCTCATCCAGTGCCACCACACCAAAGGCTTTGCATATTGGGGTGGCTGCTGGAATTCAGCGTCGCTCATAGAACCCGCGACTACTGACAATGACGTCATAGCACTGCCCACCAGCAGTGTGCGAATAATCCGGCTTACCGGCAGAAAAGAAAATCGCATACAGCATCCTTTACGTCGAAAATGAAAAACAAAAAGGCTGGCCCCTATGACCAGCCTTTATCAGTGCAAGGCGCTTAGAACTTGGTTCTTAAGCTAACCGACATAAACCGGCCCATGCTCTTATAGGCCACGCCTTCGTCAATCAGACGGAATGGCGGGTCCTGATCCAGCACGTTATCAATGTTAAACGACACCTGGGTGTCCATGTTGATATCGTAGCTGGCAAACAACGAGAGCGTCGTATACGAATCGATGGTTTCAGCGCCAACTTCGGCTTTACCGCGATAGAACACGGTACCTGAAACATAGAAATCGCCGTTGCGAAGCCCCACTGTTGCTACACTGTTTAAGGCTGAAATCGGGCTGTTAAAGTCACCTTGAGTCAGGGTGTCGTTAAAGCCTGCGCCTTTCACGTTCTCTTTGTCGCGGTTCATAATGTATGTACCGCTGAAGTTTACATCTAACTCACCAAGCGCTACGTCGGTGAAGTACTGGACAGAGTAATCCAGGCCGTCAACCTCGTAGGCACCCATGTTTGCTTTACGTTGGTCAGAAACCACATAAGGCGCACCAAATACGGCAAACATCGTTTCCAGGCTATCGAATCCTGCAACCGGCAAATCGCCGAATTTCGCAATCACTTCGTCGGCGGATGTCGGGCCCAGAATAAAGTAGTCCTGATTCACTTCTTCGTCATAGTATGACGGGCCGAAGAAGAAACCTGCGTTCTGATCCAAACGGTCTTCGTACTTCACGCTCCAGTAAGTTAACGACACTCTCAGTTCGTCGGTCGCATACCAGTCAGTACCCAAAGACATGGTCTCTGCGTTTTCAGGCTTAATGCCTTCAGACGCACCGCCAACCAGGAAGCTTGGCTTAAAGAAGTCCGGTACAAACGGGCTGTCTGACGCACGGAACGGGCTGAACGGTAAGAACAGTTCATACTGTAATGGAGCCGCTAAGTCAGCCAGCGCCGGTGCGTGGAACGAAGTTCCCCAGGTACCGCGTACGGTAACGTCTTCGCTTGGATTCCAGGTTACCGCGACTTTCGGGTTAGTAGATGAACCTACATCGTTGTAACGGTCATGACGTGCCGACAGTGACACATCCAAATGCTGCACCAAAGGTAAGGCATTGTCGTCGCCTACCAGCGGGATATACAACTCACCAAATACCGACTTCACACTGCGGTCGATGTCGCGTACGGAAGACGTAGAAGGCGAAGCAATCATGCCGGTATCGACGACCTGATAGAATGACTCTTCACGGTACTCGGTACCAACCGCAGCACGCAGCGTTCCGCCGGTAATGTCAAACAGTTCACCGTTGGCAATCAGTTTCACTTCCGCCAAGTCCTGCTTCGACAGCGTATATTCCTGCCAGTCAGCAATCGACGCTAATACTGAGGCGCTGGTCTGACTGACATCGTACGGATTCAGCGCCTGGTCAGCAGACGTTGCGCTCAATGCCGCCGCCTGAGCTTCTGAATTGATTTTGTAATCGTTGTACGTAGATTCACTCTTACCGTAGTTCAGTGTTCCTTTTAACTTCCAGGAATCCGTTAACTGATAGGTCAGAGTTGGTGTGACTTGCCACTGTTCATACACCGATGGATTCTTACCCGCTTTACCCCAAACATCTTCATAGCTAAACGCCACGGTATTGGCTGTTTCGTCACCTACGGCAACGAAATACGGGTTATCAGAAGTAATCTCTCCGGAAGTGCGTACGTCAGCCGGGTCATAGTCAACGGCATCACGGCGCGAATAATACGCCAGCACATCCAGCGTTAAGCCTTTTGCTAATTCCTGATTCAGGTTAGTAAATAATGAGTAGCGCTCTTCTTCCGGATAGTACGACTGGTTGTCGTAACTTGAACAATAATTAGGGTTGCCAGCATCCACACCCGGCAAGCCGTATAGCGTGTTGTCCAACAGGATATTGCCCGGGCTACAGCCCGTCGCGCGGTAATCAGCACCGCCCTGAGCAGTTAAATCTTCTTTGATGTAGTCCAGGTCTTTACCAAACATGGCGCTGCGGTCGCCATATGAGAACGCAGCAACCAGGTTACCGCTGTCCCAGCTGTGGCCAAAGCCGCCAGATACGTCGATACGGTCGTAGTCACCATGACCCATGCCGTACTGAACACTGATCTCACCGCCTTCCATGTCTTTCTTAGGAATAAAGTTAATCACCCCGGCAACCGCGTCAGAACCATAAATGGATGAGCCGCCATCAGGAATGACTTCTACGCGCTCCAGCAAGCTGGCCGGGATCATCGACGAATCGACCCAGTTTAGTGGACCCACCGGCACCAAACGGTTTCCGTTTAGCAGAACCAGGGTTGCCATACCACTTAATCCACCAATACCTCGAATTTGCGGTGGCTCGAAGGGAATCGAAGAGCTCAGGGTATTTTCCGGTACTTCGTTGAACGCATCCATTTGAGGAATTCGACGCAGTACGTCCGTGGCAGAGGTAACGCCCTGCTCAATAATTTTCTCCTGATTAAGGCCAATGACGTTTGACCCTACCGGGTTAACGCCTTCAATGAGGGTACCGGTAACAGAAATGACTTCCACTTCCTGTTCAGTTTGCGGCTCTTCCTGAGCAATAGCAGTTGACGTTGCTAAATAGCCAAGGCCGGTACAAACCGCCAGGGCAAGTTTTTTCAAGGGTATGTGCTTTGGTTTCATTATAGTGTCCTTCAGTACGGCAAGCTTTTGGTTCACACTTACCGCACTAAGATTTTACAATTCATCAACAAAAGTAAAATATTAAATTTTCGCATTTCCATAGTTTCAATTTATACATCCTCTGCACACGCTGATTTTTAAAGAGCGAGTTTGATTGAAGTTGGAAGATAAACAAGAAAAATAATCGTCATACGCGCGTAACCACCGAAATAAACGGCTCGCGCTTACAAAGAGTGACTCCCACTGCCAATTGGTTTACCTTGTAGCAGTAACGAGTTAACGAGGACAACATGGCCACGATCAGAGATGTCGCAAAGGAAGCCGGCCTTTCCACAGGCACGGTGTCAAAGGCGCTAAGCACGCCTGAGAAAGTGTCTGCCAAGAACCGTCTCAAAGTCGAAGCGGCCATAAAAAAACTCAAGTATAAGCCCAATTTGCTCGCCCGACGATTCCGTAGCAGTCGGGCTAACACCATTGTTGTGATGGTGCCGGATATTGCCAATTTGTTCTTTGCCAAGCTCATTAGCGGTATAGAAAATGTCGCACAACAAGCCGGATTTAACGTGTTATTGGGCGACACCAAAGACACCTTTGAACGCGAAGAAGCCTTCGTACGAATGGTAGAAACACGCCTGGCTGATGGCCTCATTAACCTGCGTCCCAGTCGCTCCTGTGAACCACTTTTAGCCCGGGAAGGCGTTTTGTCGGTGACTGCCAGCAGCTGCGAAAACACCCCTGGCGTGTCGGTGCGTATCGACAACGCCGCCGCGGCAGAAAAGGCCGTCTCTTACCTGGTAAAACTGGGGCATCGTCGAATTGGTCTGGTGACCGGGTTAAAAGACAACCCGCATACCGCAGATCGCCAAAAAGGCTATTGCCAGGCCTTGCAGGCAGCGGGTATCGAATTTGATCCGGCACTGGTTATTGAAGGGGATTTTAATTTTTGGTCTGGTATCAGTGCGGCTGAACAATTCAGCCAACTTGCAGACCGCCCCACCGCCGTTTTTTGCATGAGTGATGAAATGGCCATTGCCGCCATTAAGGGCTTTGCAGATCGTGGACTGAAAGTACCAGAAGATGTATCGGTGATTGGCTTTGATGACATGGAAGTAGCGAGGTACGTGACCCCTACTCTCACCACCATTGCGCAGCCCGCCGAAAAAATCGGTGAGCGTGCCGCCAGCCTGCTGATCGAACAAATCAACGGCCACACGCCTGCTATTCGTGAGCACGTGTTGCCATACGAATTCATTATTCGCGACAGCGTCGGACCCGTAAACCGAATATAAACCGGAGTCAGCTTTGTTTTCTCACTGCCCTAAGTGTACTGCCACCACGGTAACCACCAGCAACCGTCATCGTTACTTCTGCAAAACCTGCGAGTTTGAATATTTTCACAATACCGCATCCGCCGTCGCGGCATTTGTGGTTTGGGACGGTAAGCTATTGCTGACGCGCCGGGCCCGTGACCCGGGTAAAGGCCTGCTTGATTTGCCGGGCGGCTTTGTGGATCACGATGAATCGCTGGAACAGGCATTGACCCGCGAGTTAGAAGAAGAACTTGCGCTGACTCTTCATGATTGGCGCTACTTCTGCTCGCAACCCAATACCTACGAGTACAATGGTGTGACCTACAAAACCTGTGATTGCGCCTTTGAAATCACCCTCAGCGCATTGCCAGACATGACGGTAGCGGAAGATGAGATAAGCGAACTCATCTGGGTGTCGCCAAACGACATCCAGTTGGACGACATTGCCTTTCCGTCTATTCGCACGCTTGTCGCTATGTGGATTGCAAAGCAGCAATCCACATAGCCAGTCCTGCATCGGCGTTAGATTAATTACCCGCGGTGATAATGCTGTCGAATCCCTGTTTGGTCGCCGCAACCGCTTCCAATGGCGTTAGGCCATTGGGATATTGTTCCTGTTCAAGCACAACCCACTTCGCGCCGCCAACAGCGGCAGTAGCCTGGTAAATCGGTAACCAGTTAATGCCGTCCTGACCCACAATGGGCGTCCCCTTGGGCGTCTCATATTCAGGGGCTTTGAAATGCGTTGTCAGGGTTCTGCCCGGATACGCTTTTACCATCGCAACCGGGTCTTTTTCAGCCACCAGCGTCCAGCCCACGTCCTGCTGCAAGACTACGGATTCCGGCGTGTTGCTGGCAATATACTGCCAGAAGGTAATATCACCATAGTCGGCCATTTCCTGCGCATGGTTGTGATACCCTACGCGCAACCCGTAAGGTGCCAGACGCTCGGCAATCACGGTTAATTCCTTTGCTACCAGGTCAACGGTGTCGGCGGCAAAAGCGCGCTCATCCCAGGGCACAATCACATAGGGCGTGCCGAGCTGCTGATGAAATAACGCCGTTGCTACCAGCTTATCACCGCGTAGCGCGTCAAAACCGACATGGGCGCCGCTAACCGCCAAACCTAATTCGGCCAACTTGGCTTTTAGCCCGGTTGGGTTGTTCTGATACGGACCAAAGTCGCCGGCAAACTCAACGCCGTCAAAACCCATGTCAGCCAGGGCCTGCAGGGTGCCTACGAAATCCGCTTTCACATCGTCTTTTACCGACCACAACTGCACGCTGATCCCCGGTTTTTCGAACGCCGGATACGCCGTTTCGGCTGTGGCAGTTGGCTGCGCCGATTGTGAGCTTCCGGATTGCGGCTCTGCGCACCCGGTCAACATTAGCGTCATGGCGAGTGCCGCCCATACAGGCGCAAAAGGCATTACTGATCGTTTTGTCATTATAATCTTCCTGCTTTAAATTCCTTCACCGCATAGTCTACGGCGCGTGCTGTTAAGGCCATAAAGGTAATCGATGGATTGCCCACCCCTGTCGAACAATAGCTTGCGCCATCGGTTACAAACAGATTCGGTACATCATGCGCCTGATTGTAACCATTTAACACTGAGTCTTTCGGGTCACGCCCCATTCTGGCCGACCCAACTTCGTGGATCGCCAGCCCGGGCGGCGAGTAGTTCACGTTGGCTTTTATGTCGCCAAATCCGGCATCCTGTAGCATTTTCACCGACACGTCAGCAGCGTGCTCCATCATAATGGTTTCGTTTTCTGACCACTTGCAGTTGATACTCAGCTGAGGCATGCCCCACTTGTCTTTTTTGGTGGGGTGCAACTGCACCTGATTGTCGCGATTCGGCAGCATTTCCCCCTGGGCGCCTAAGCCGATGCCCCACTTACCCGGGTTGTGCAGCTTATTCTTAAAGCTCACACCAAAGCCGTCTGACATTCCCAGGCCCTGCCAGTCGGAACGGGCGGCACTGCCTGCCAGCGCATAACCGCGCTTGAATGCTTTGTGGTATCGCTTAGGCTCGTAATGGAAGTTGGGAATGTATAGCGACGAAGGTCGCCGGCCAATGTAATACTCGTCCTCGTAACCCTCTATGGAAGCTGTCACAAAGGCATTGTAGTTGTGGTCCATCAGGTAATGCCCTAACACCCCGGAGCTGTTAGCGATGCCGGTCGGGAAGCGTTTACTCGTGCTGTTTAGCATAATTTGCGTGCTGCCCAGTGTCGACGCACACAGAAACACCATCTTGCCGTAATACTCACGTTGTTCGAGGGTGTCATTGTCGATTACCCGCACCCCAACGGCCTTTTGGGTCTGGTCACTGTAAATCACGCTCTCTACCACACTGTTAGGTGCAATATACAAATTGCCGGTGCGGGCCGCAGCTGGCAATGTGGCGCTTTGGGTTGAGAAATACGCACCAAATGAACACCCTTTCTGACATTCGTTGCGCGCCATACATTGCATACGGCCCAGCTCCACCTGTATTTTTTGTGGTGCGGTTAAGTGCGCACAGCGACTCATGATCACCGGTTTATCCGGGTGTTTCTCTTTCATCAGCGCGGTAAAGTCGCGCTCTGGTGCCGTCATCTCAAACGGCGGTTGAAATATACCGTCGGGCAGTTGTGGCAACCCGTCGGCATTGCCGCTGATCCCCACAAAACGCTCCACATAGTCATACCAAGGCGCCAGGTCTTCATAGCGAATAGGCCAGTCATTGCCATGACCGTCTTTGGCATTGGCTTCAAAATCAAACGGGCTCATCCGATAAGACTGGCGATGCCACAATAAGGATTTGCCGCCAAGCTGGTTAGCGCGGATCCAACTAAAAGGCGCATCTGGCTCGGTGTGATACGGGTAGTCCTTGTCGCTGGAGAAAAAGTGTTTTGTACCATCGTGAAAGGCGTAGCACTGCTGCTGAATCGGGTATTCTTCATCTATCAGCTTCTTAGCGACTTTCATGCGATTGGGGTATTCCCAGGGCGGCTTGGCTTCGGTGGTGTAGTCCTTACGGTGTTCTACCACGCGGCCGCGCTCTACCATCAGCGTTTTCAGGCCTTTTTCGCAGAGCTCTTTAGCTGCCCAGCCACCGGTAATGCCCGATCCAACCACAATGGCGTCGTAGACTTCCGCTGACTCGTTTACGTAACGATGTTGTGTCATGTTAATAATTCCTACTGCGAACGCGGCTTAATAGTAATCTTTAGAACTGTACGCACTGCCAATATCGGCAAGGGGTACAGAGCCAACGAAACGCCCGGGGACGGCCAGATAGGTGAGCTCCTGTGTCGCTCCCGGCATTGAGGTGTAATAACCAAACACAATCAGGTTTTTCAATTGCTTAAACGGCCCGTATTCAAGGTGTGTAAACGGGGGCTGCATGGCCTCGACTTTTTCCAGCAATGCGATTTGTTCAGCAATAGAACGTGACGCAAACGGTTTGCCCTGCTCGTTTGTGCTTACCTGATGGATAGTTTGCAGTACCCCCTGACACGCCTGTTGGGTGTCGGAAGCAAACACCACCAATAACTGGTGTTCAACAAATTCTGCGCAGCCTACCTCAGCGGCACCCGGTGTATCAGTGCGCGGGATTACGCACTCGCAAATGGCGTTTAACACAGCGCGTTGTTGCGGTGTAAACAGGCCTGATTGTGACGACGATGCGTCATACGACAAGGCCGCAGCAACCGCATTGTTTAGCAACGCACCTTCGGCTGCACACACTCCCAGCCCCATTGCCATGCGTTTCAACAAGTCCCGACGAGACGAATTATGGCTTTGCATTTTTTCCTCAAACGGCATATTTTCATCGATTTGTTAATTAACTTAACATACTATAAACAGATATCACTATGACTAATTAACGAAAGCTGTTAAATCCAGTAAAAATGTGACACTACATAAATGAACCGGTTCATTTTTATTATGATTTCAGCTTTTTGATTTATTAAAAATGCCGGGCTAATGCCATTGCATTGCACTATTTTCATACCGTAGGATAACCGCTGGATTCCTGCGCAATAAGGAGCAGATCATGACAGACCAACATCGTCGCCAGTTTATTTCAGCCGCCGGCACCCTGGCCGCAGCAGCCTCGCTCACCAGTACTTCTGCGTTAGCATCCGACTCGGGCTGCAACACACTCGGTCCCGTTGTGCACATGGTGTATTTCTGGCTGAAAAACCCGGATTCCAGCGCCGATCGCGACGCCTTGATAGCCGGGCTTAACAGCCTGAAAGCCATTCCTCAGATTCAGGGGTTGCACGTTGGTGTGCCTGCATCGACACTGGAACGAGACGTCATCGACAGCAGTTATCAGGTGTCGGAACTGATGCTGTTCAACAGCACGGAAGATCAGGATGCGTACCAAACGCACCCATTACACGTAGAATTTATAGAAAAGTGCGCTCACCTTTGGAGTAAGGTAGTCGTGTACGACTCTGTGTCGGCGTAAACACTAAAGGCCCGCGAGCAGTAATGCTCCCGGGCCTTTTTCTTATATGTTATTCAGCGGTAAAAACCAGGTGAGCCGGTTTCAGGCCCTGGCCAGTCACTGTTATTTTTACCTCACCAGCGTCACCCGTCGATTGCACCACGGCCATGAGTTTGCCTCGGAAGGTGTGGCGGCTGGACTGCTGAAAGCTTTCCGCCGAATCGGGCTTGGCATTGCCCAGTGCAATGAGCTTCGCAGCCCCTTCCACTGTCACCGTCACGGTTTTGTCTTGTTCCCAGTGGTATACAGGTTTTCCGGCTTCATCCTGTAACTGCATAGCCAGGTAGTTAATGTCCGAGCCATCGGCCATGAGTTCAGTATCTTCCCGTGCTATATCAACGCTCTGTGCAGTACCGGCAGTGGTTAGCTGCCACTCTTCCTGTACATTTCCTTCCATATCCAGTCCTTTTGCTACCAGCGTACCCGGCGCATAGGTAACAGAAAATTCGACGGTAAACTGGTTGGCCTTGCCTGTTGCAGCCGTGCCAATACGGGTGCCGTTAAGCCATAACTCAACGATGGGGTATACGCTGTACACTGTTACAGCAAGCGATTTACCTTCCTGCCCCGGCCAGCTCCAGCTAGGGTGAATGTCCGGGTACGTCCAATAGTCGTACCAGGTCGGATCCGGCGTAGGTGAAAGAGAAGGCGACGGCGATTGCACGAATGCAGATATACCCTGATTGCCGGTATTCCACAGCACCTGACGATAGTAAGCGGCCGGCCGCCATTGGCCCAACACGTCGATTTCTCCCGTGTAGGCTAACGTCCAGGGGAATGGCGCAAGACCCGCCCACTCCGGCGCGTAGCCGGTCCAGCCAATGGAGGCTTCGCCCAGATAGTCCCAACCGGTCCATACAAAATCACCAATGACAAATGGATGGGCTTCTACTAACTCCCAATAGTCAAAGGCGTCTTTTGAATAGGTTTCCGATCCATACATCACTGCTGAAATACCAGCTTCGAAATCATGCACGTAATTGTCAGGCTCGTAGTTGTACCCCGACACATCGAATGCCGACAGGTAGGCCCGCGCGTGTTCACCTGACATGTTCGCCCCAACGGTCAGCGGACGACTGCTGTCGAGCGTTCGTAGATAGTCAGCCAACTGCTTTGCTGTATCGGCACCCAGTTTCTCGCCCTGCTCAGGTATTTCATTGCCCAGACTCCACATAATGATACTGGGGTGGTTAATATCGCGGGCGACAAAGTCGGTTAAATCACGCTGCCAGTCGCGCTTGAATACCGACGAATAATCATTTCTGTTATCCCATTTACGGGTATTCCAGGCGTCGAAGGCTTCGCTGATCACCAGCAGTCCCAACTCATCGGCGGCCTGCAAGAAAGCACTCGAGGGTGGGTTATGTGCGCTGCGCACCGCATTGTACCCAGCTTCCAATATTAGCCTCACTTTACGCCGCTCTGCCTTAGGATGAGCCGCTGCGCCAAGCAAATAGTTGTCGTGGTGAATATTCATGCCTTTTAGCAACAGTGGTGTGCCGTTCAACAAAAAGCCTTGCGTTGACGAGAGCTCAACGGTGCGAATGCCAAATTGGGTAACCAGCGTGTCGATTACCTGATCGCCTTTCAGCAGTCGCTGAGTCAGGGTATACAGTACTGGCGACGATGGCTGCCACCAGTGCGGATTGGCGACAGGGGTAACGCGCTGCACCGAATTCCCGCTTACCAGTGTACGCCATACGACAGGCTTTTCCCCATCAACGGCAATAGTTTGCTCAAGCTCCAGGCCTGTAGGAATATCACCGCCCGCCAGGTTTAGCTTCGTTGAAATAGACAGTGTCGCGCTGTCACCACCGTTACCCGATGACGTCACCACCGACGTTCCCCACCGCACAATATGCGTTGCAGGCAGCTCATGTAACGTGACCTCCCGGTAAATGCCGGAGCCACTGTACCAGCGACTGTTCTTTTCGTTGTTGTGCACCCGAACCGCGACAACATTGCCCTCGCCTGCTTGCAGGAACGGGGTCAGATCCACCTGAAAGCCGGTATAGCCGTAATAGTGTTGCGCAGCTTCCTGGCCGTTCACATACACGGTGGCATTCATATACACACCGTCGAACTCAAGCAGATACTGCTTTGCAGGGTCTGTATGCGGTAGCGACTTTCGATACCAACCAATGCCACCCACGGCATACCCTGTATTGTAGGCGTCGCTCGCCTCTGCACTGAACGGACTCTGCGTGCCGGGAATGTCTTCTATAGACCAGTCATGCGGCAGCGACACCGTTCGCCAGGTACCGTCATTAAAGTCGGTTTGCTTATAGTCCGGGTTGTCGCCGCGTATAAAACGCCAACCCAGATTGATGTGTTCAGGTTCAATGGCAGGCGTAGGGGGCGATTCATCACTGTGGCATTGCGTAAAACCGCAGAGGGTCAGTATGGCAAGGACTACCAGCCAGCGTGCATGTTGTGTTTTCATAGCGTTAAATTTAAGTAAACGTTTTCCCTCATGTTTCACTAAAATAGCGCAAATTACAAGGTAGATCACGCTAGCCGGTTGATTGGCACTTCTGTGAGCCCGGAGACCAAATCAGATAAAAAATAATAATTACAGACAATTAAAGGACAAAAACAATAAACAACCAGTGTTGCCGTTCACATCAAATACGACGTGCCATTTAGAACAACAAGGGAAAACCTTTCCCGCAACACCCGATTCAAATGAAAAACATAAGGGAAATATCAGGGAAAGCGCTTTGACTTATTTGGTAAATGGCATTTACTATTGCGGGATTAAATGAAAGCGAAGGATTCAGAGTGGTCACTATCAATGATGTTGCCCGGGTGGCAGGCGTTTCTCCCGCTACAGTATCACGGGTCGTCAACGGCAAAGGCAAAGTGGGCGATGCCTGTCGTGCACGGGTGCAAAAGATCATTCAGGAGTTGGGTTACAAGCCAAATGTCTCTGCCCAGTCGCTGGTAAATCGCCACACCACAAATGTAGGGCTGATCACACCGAAAATCTCTATGGAGTTCTTTGGCAACCTGGCAGCCGGTGCCGAAGTGTCAGCCAGAGATGTCGGCTACAGCCTGTTGATTTGCAACTCCCTTTACGAAGAAGAATCTGAGATTGCGGCTATCGAGAGCCTGCATGCTAAAGGCTGTGAATCCATCATTCTGCACAGCGACTACCTGACCGACAAGCAGCTTATTGAGTTAAGCGAGCGTTACAAAGGTCTGGTCATCATTAACCGCTACATTCCCAAGATAGCCAGTCGCTGTGTGTGGTTCGACAATGTGGCGTCCACGGCGCAAATAGTTGACTTGCTCGCTAGCAAAGGGCACGAAGCCATTGCAGTGGCGACCAGTATTTATCAGAATCGTGACCCTCAGCAGCGCCTGCTGGGCGTGCGCCAGGGCTTTATGATGCAAGGCCTTACCTTCAACGACAATTTGTTGGTGGAATCCACGGCGAATCTGGAAGGCGGCAAAGCCTGCGCGCAGGAACTCATCCAGCGCGGTGAGCCCTTTACCGCCGTGATTGCCTATAACGATCTGATGGCCGTAGGCGTGATCCACGAACTGGTTAAAAATGGCTACAAAGTACCGGAGCAGGTGTCGGTAGTGGGGTTTGATGACTCGGCTATGTGCCGCGCCTGTATTCCAACCATCACCACCATTAAATACCCGATTGAGGAAATGGCGGAGTACGCGGTAAAACTGGCTATTGATCTGGCGAAAGACGCCGCCACGCCAGAGAACAAGACCCACCTGTTTACGTCGTCAATGATCGAACGTGAGAGCGTGGTCGAGATTCCCCACAGCTAACGTCTGGCTATCAGTCGTTAGCGATTTTGCATGCTTTAATCAGGCGGTAGGCTCGGTTCGCTCGAAAGTGAACCGCGATAATACCGCCATCGCACACAGGCTGATCAGCAAACTGCCGCCCACCAGAATCCATTGCATGGCAACCAATACATCCTTGCCCTGCTCACCTGGCGCGTCGGCATCAAAACCAATTACATTGAGCATCCAGCCTGACAGCACAAACGACAGGACCAACCCGAAGTTTAAAAAGCGATTGTGCCGCCCTACGACATAGCTGTCGCTAAGCACGCCGGTTTTCTGCTGGTTTTCGTAACACACATCTGCCAACAACGCCGGCACGAGGGTCGAATGGGCAGTCCAAATCCACGCGCCCAGCAACGCATCGAAAATTAACCAGTGATCCATACCGGGTTGATAAAGCACCCATTTCGATAGCGCATTAATGCAGTTGAGGGCATAGATAGCAAACAGGGTTTGCTTCTTTCCAAACCGGTTACCGGCTTTCACAATCACAGGAATAGTAGCAAGCCCGATAACCGCATAAGCGGTAGACAAATACCCTTTCCAGAAAGCACCCTGTGCAATATCACCGCCTTCTACAAAATACACCAGCAGGTAAAAATCAAAGTTGACGCAGGCGCCAATTAACCCGAACTGCAACACAGTGACGACAAACAGTAGATTGATTTGTTTGAGCAATGCCGTGTTGAACGGCACAGAAGTGTCTGCTTTAAACGCACCAGCAGCAATGGCTGCCGCATTGCGCGACTTCCCCAGTACACCGGCCACCGTTGAAAGCAAACCAATCAACAACACGGCGACCCAGAGGCCGATGGTTTTCATGCCTACCGCCAGCGACACAAAAAACTTTGACTGGGCCAGAGGAAACAGCCAGAAATATAGAATTGAACCAAGCTTTTCAAAGATCGACGTAAAGCCCATGACTGAAGTAATACCATGGGTGTCCGATGTTGCCTCCATGGCCTGACAGCGCATGATCACGGTCATAAAGGTGGCAAAGAAGTAGAAAATAAGCGAACACGCCAGCAAATAGGCAATGCTCTGATCAACACTCCAGGTTGTGGGTACAGCCCACATCGCGGCATAAGCCGCCGCGCAAATCCAACCTGAGGTAATGAGCAACACACGCTGGCTGTGAGGCACACTGGCGAGCTTGTCGATGACACTGGCAACCCACGGGCTGATCAGTGCAGACACAAAAACAGGAATGGTTAATACCAATCCCAATAACAGCGGGTCGACACCTAAGGTCATCTGATAGAAAGGAATAGCTAACGTACCAATGCCATGGCTCACAAAGAAAATTGCAAAGTACCCACACCCCAGGGCTACGTTGTACCTTGTCACTGTATTTTACATCCTCGTGAAACGGCTCGACCTGATAAGCGTCCCCTTTGCAGTGAACTTACCCTTGTCATGCAATTCGCTGCACAACACCCGCAGAATAACAGTATTTTGACTAACCAGCGAGGTCGGTCTAGGGCAAAACTGCCTGCAACTCATCACAAAGGGAAAGCGATTACCCCCAAAAACACTTAATTTCAATCCATCCTAAGGTTTGCAATACCCATCCAAATTGTCATTGACCCACCTGAGCGTTTACAACGTGAATTCGCCAGCGTTTCATTTCCCCACAAAATACAACAAATCATAATATTTACAATAACATAAAATTTCAAAACAGACACAAACCGTGCTCATTTCAGCAACCTGACATTGAGGTAACAAACCCGAATTCCGGGTGCTTATCAGCTCGTAATTACGTCGCCATTTCGAAATCCCCAAAGGGAAATCATGAGGAAATTTTAGGAAATTATATGGAAAACGTTTTCCTTGCGTGTTATAAAATTATTAACATCTTAGGCAAACTTGTTAACTAACAGTAACGAAACGGGTTTGTTACGCCAGATGTAACGCGGGAAATAGCGCGGTAAACAACACCTGAACAGTGACAGATAACAAGGTGAATACCGACTTTTCCACTGAGATTGGACACACTCAGCGCGCTGCGATTGCACACAATTGCCGCAGCAACGACTGGAAAACCGTTAGTAGAGATCAACATGATTAAAAGTAAAGTTTCTCTTGCCGTACTCACTGCATTAACAACATGCGCTCTAAGCACAACTGCAGCGGCACAAACTCAACCCGGCGAAGACAACGTCGAACTGATTCAGGTGCGCGGTATTCAGGGCAGCTTGCGTCAGGCTGCGTTTCAAAAGCAAACATCTGATGTGATTCAGGACAGTATTGTTGCTGAAGACATCGGTAAGTTCCCCGACCAGAACGTTGCAGAGTCGCTCCAACGTATTACCGGCGTCTCCATTTCACGAGTAAACGGCGAAGGATCACAGATCAGTGTGCGCAGCTTCGGTCCCGAATTTAACGTGGTAAAACTGAACGACCGCACGCTGGCCACCACAACCGGCAGCCGCAGCTTTGACTTTCAGGTACTGCCTTCACAACTGATCAGTGGCGCAGATGTCATGAAGTCCCCCACCGCGGACCTGTCTGCGGGTAGCATTGGTGCATATGTCAACATCAAAACCGCTAAGCCCCTGAAACAGCCCGGCTTTCACGCTTCGGCCACCGCCAAAACCAATTACCACAGCCTGGTAAAAGACGCCACACCGGAGCTGGCAGGCATTATTAGCAATACCTTCGACGATGACACCTGGGGCGTATTGGTGGGTGTGTCGTTCAAAGAAAACGCCAACCGCATTGACGCGTACCGCACCTCGCACTGGAATCAATATGCCGGAAACGGCAGCGGTTACGGCTTCCCTATGGATGCCGCTGAGGTGTTAGGTGAAGACGGCAACCCCACTACCCTGGCAGGCAGTCGCGGGCCCGGCCGCTCTATTTTTAATATGATCGACGAAGACCGCGAACGGTTCGGTGCCAACGTTGCTGTGCAATGGGCGCCTAATGACAGCTTTGAATCAACCTTTGATGGTTTGTATACCCGTCTGGACCGAGAATACCTAGGCTCGGGTCTGCAAGTACCCAACCAGACACCTCGCTATACCCGCGCCGTGATCAGTGACGAAGGCACCTTGCTGGAAGCGACCATTGCCGATACAGATTTAGAAATGAACGTGGTGTACGGGTTACAGGAATCCACCACCACCGCATTTGGCTACAACGGCGTATACACAGGCGATCGCCTGGTACTGGAATTTGACGCTTCGTATTCAAAAGCAGAAACCAGCTTTGAAGGCGACGATACTACCGCCCTGCACTACACCATGTTCGATGCTGACGGCGTACGCCAACCCAGCGAGATCCTGATTGATTACCACAATGACATTCCAAGCCTGTCTACCACCGGCGCGCTGGATGTTACCGACATTTCTAAAGTCCGCGCGGCATGGCAACGCTATGCAGCCGAAGAAGCGGAAGACACCGTAAAAGAAGTGAAGCTGGATGCCTTGTACGACATCGACGCCGGCCCACTGGTCTCAGTGAAAGCAGGCGCGGCTTACACCAAACGCAACATTGCATTTTCGCGTTTTGGCACCGAGTTTGACCCAACCAGCGGCGGTGAAACCTGGAACGGTGCCGGCATGTGGATTGGCGATGGCAGTACCTGGGGAGACAACCCGGCAACCGGCGCATTACCGGCCAGTGTGTTGGAGCTGAGTGCAAATAACTTCATGGACGGCACTGGCGGCGGCTTCCCACGTCAGTGGGTTCAGATTTCAAACCATAAAGCGTACCGCGAGGCGACACAGGCTTATTTAGAACAAGCGGTCGCAAACGGTGACGGTTGGCGCGGTGATATTGTCAATGCCGGTTGGGATACCGTGTATCCGAGCCCGGGTGGCAGCTATGCAAACGACGAAACCATGATTGCATTGTATTCGCGCTTCAACTTTGAAGGCGAACTGGGTGACTACACCTGGCGCGGTAATCTGGGTGCGCGTTATGTTGATATCGACAATACTGCACGCGGCACGGCATCAACCATCGACATGCTGATGATCAATCAGGAATCGTCTAACCTGCCAGAGTCCGTCGACAACACCGCCACCACATCGGCGAAGTCATCGACGGTAGATACCTCTGAGTCTCACTTTTTGCCCAGCGCTAACTTTATGCTGAATTTTGAAAACGGGTATATCGTTCGCCTGGCAGCCGCACAAACCATTACCCGGCCATCGCTGGCTGACGCCGGTGTCAACGTGCAGGAAACGGCTGGTGTAGATAGTCCCACGGTAACCATTTCAGGCGGTAACCCGTACCTGAAATCATACGAGGTAAACCAGTTAGATGCCTCGGTAGAATACTACGCCGACAATGGCAACGCGTATTCACTGGCGTTCTTCTACAAAGACATTTCTAACTTCATTTCAACCATCACCACGGTTGGTCCGTGGGAAGGAAATATCTCGCCAGAGCTTGCTGCGGCTTACGCCAACCTGGGTCAAACGGTAACCTACAACTCCACGCGTAAAGAAAACCGCGATGGCGGCTCGGTGACCGGCCTGGAAGTCGGTGTACTTCACAACTTTGACTTCCTGCCGGGCTTCGGTGTGCAGGCTAACTACACCTATGCTGACAGTAAAGACGACAGTGCATTGCCAATCAACCTGCCATCGGTAGTTGAACCCGGTAGCGGTTTAGAAGGCTTCGCCAAAAACTCGTACAACCTGATCGCGTTCTACGACAAAGACGCATTCCAGGCGCGGGTTGCATATAACTGGCGCGACTCGTTCCTGAGCAGCCGTTCGGGTGATGGTATTCAGCCTGAATACAACGATGCTTATGGCCAGCTGGATGCCAGTGCGTCATACGACATCAACGAAACCTTCACGGTATCGTTGGAAGCGGTGAACCTGACTAACGAAACGCGCTTGCAATACTATGGTCAGCGCGACCGCGTAAGCCTGGTTGAAATGACCGGAACCCGATACTACCTGGGTGTCAGAGCGACGTTCTAATCAAGGCAACGAACGTTGTTCGGGCATGGCCACCGGCACTTGTTTATGAAGTAAATCAACAAGGGTTGGTGGCTTTCTACGTTAGGCTCTAGACTCAAACCGGAGGATCAGTGCACACCTCAGCTATACACCATTACGTTATTGCAGGCGGTGGCACCGCAGGTTGGATGACGGCCGCACTGCTCGGCAAATTGCTTAACGGTACGGGCGCCCGCATTACGCTGGTAGAGTCTCCGGACCAACCCGGTGTAGGCGTAGGTGAAGCTACCGTGCCCAGTTTTGTCGACTTTATAAAACTGCTTGGTATAGACGAACAAACCTTCGTAAAAGCAACCCAGGCCACTTTTAAACTGGGTATTCAGTTTAGCCATTGGCAAACTCTGGGTCACAGTTACTGGCACCCTTTCGGGCATGTAGGTGCCCGCATCGACGGCAAACCGTTCTTCCAGCAATGGTTACACGCTCACCGAAGCGGCCTGACTCAAACCTATACCGACTTTTCGGCATCCGCGCGCATGGCGCAGGAAAATAAGTTTTATATACCCAATCCACAGCAGCCCAATAATTTAAGCCAGATGGGGTACGCCTACCATTTTGATGCACAGCAGGTTGCGGTATTTTTACGGGACTTTGCTGTGAGTAAAGGCGTTGTGCATAAAAAAGCGCTTATTGAACACGTTCAGATGTGCCCCGACAATAGCGTCATTCAGCGCCTTATTACCCGCACAGGCGAGCACATCGATGGCGATTTTTTTATCGATTGCACGGGCACACAGGCACGGCTGATGGGCCAGGCACTGAACACAGGATTTACCGACTGGCAGCGCTATCTGCCGGTCGATCACGCCTGGGTTGTACAAACGCAAAATACCGACGAGCCCGTTCCCTACACCAAAGCCATTGCTGAGCCCATGGGTTGGCGCTGGCAGATTCCGCTGCAGCACCGCACCGGCAACGGTCTGGTGTTTTGTAGCCAGTACACCAGCCCCGTCGAGGCAAAGCGTTACCTGCAAACCCAGTTAACCACGCCATTGCTGAACGAACCCAGACTTCTGACGTTTAAAACCGGCCACCTCGAACAGTTCTGGCGCAGTAATTGTGTGGCAATTGGTTTGTCGGCAGGCTTTTTGGAGCCGCTGGAGTCCACGGGAATTTACCTGATCATGCGCGGCATTCTGAACCTGACCAAACTGCTGCCATCGAGCCCGCCGTGTCAGGCAACCATTCACGAATACAATCAGCTGATGCTGTCAGAGTACCAGCACATCCGCGACTTTATTGTGCTGCACTATTGCGTGTCCCAGCGCAACGACACCAGTTTCTGGCAAAGCTGGCAGCAGCGCGAAATACCAACCACCCTTGCGCATAAACTCGCACTCTATCGCACCCGCGGTGTGGTGTCCCACGGGCAGTCTGACCTGTTTGCCGATCACAGCTGGCATGCCGTCGCCACCGGAATGAATGTATTGCCTCGCGATGTCGACCCGGTCGTGGCCACTACCGATGTTAAGGCGTTGCAAGACCTGCTGGCTCGCATAGATCACGCGCTTGCCCACTCAGTGGGGCAGCTTATGCCACATGGCGAATACCTTAAGGCGTGGTAAGCAAGAGGTTCAGGCTTGAGAATATTTCGCGGATGCTCTGGCCAGCAAGGCGGCGACGAATAGCAAGCCTGCACTGGCTACAAAAGTCACGGCGTACCCTTTCGTATCAAACAGCAATCCGCCTAGCGTTGATCCCAAAGCTATAGACAGCTGGATCACAGCCACCATCAGGCCACCACCTGCTTCCGCGTCGTCGGGTAAGTTATTGGTTAGCCAGGCCCACCAGCCAACGGGCGCAGCGGTGGCTATAAAACCCCATAGCGCCAGCAATATCACTACGGGCAGCAAGGCGCTTTGCAGACTAACAATCAATAAGGCGATAACCGCCATGAGTATGGGAATAACAATAAGCGTTTTATTTACGCTAATGCTGAGCACGCGGTTAACCAGCGATGTCCCCACAAACCCCGCAATACCGATTACCAATAACACAGACGATACCGTTTGGACATCGGCTGCCAGAGCACTTTCTAAAAATGGGCGAACATAGGTGTACAGCGTAAACTGGCCCATAAAAAAGGTGCCAACGGCTAACGATCCAATTAGCACGTAGCGCCGGGCGAGTAACCCAACTACCTGCAGCGCAGGGTTTCCCTTGTTAGCTGACGATGTCACCGGCATAAGCGGCAGACTCCGCCATTGCCAGACAAAAGTCACAACCGACAGGGGCACCAGACAAAAGAACGCGCCTCGCCAGCCCATCACTGCGCCCAGATAGGCGCCGAGTGGCGCGGCAATGATCATAGCCAGGGCATTTCCGCCGTTAAAAATAGCCAGCGCACGGGGCACTTTGTGCGCTGGCACCAAACGCATAGCGGCTGCAGCCGACATTGACCAGAAACCGCCAACCACGACGCCAATCAATATCCGCCCCAACATATACGTAAAATAGTTAGCCGACAGCGCGATCACTGCGCCTGAGACACCCATTAGTGCGGTCATACCCAACAACAGGTATTTGCGAGCCAACTCACCTGCAATAACAGGAATAAACAAACTGGTGAGCACCGCAAATGCGCCAGAAATGGCGATACCCTGACCGACCATGCCTTCTGAAACTCCAAACGACGATGCGATGGGCGTCAGCAGACTCACTGGCATAAATTCAGAGGCAATCAACGCAAATATGCACAACGACATGGCGAACACGCCACTCCAGTAAGCAGCGTCCTGCTGTGCTTGCGAGTTTAACGTGGTATCTGGATGGTCCGGCTTGGCTTGCATACTGCTCTCACTGAAAGGGGTTATTGAGTGACCCGGCGCATTTGTGCCATGTCGGCTCGAGGTGGGACGCCAAACAGACGCCGGTATTCACGACTAAATTGCGATGGGCTTTCATATCCCACCTCAAACGCTGCCGTAGACGCATCGCACTGGTTATTCAACATCAGGCGTTTTGCTTCGTTGAGCCGCAGCCACTTTTGATATTGAAGCGGGCTCATGCCGGTGAGCTGACGAAAGTGCAAATGGAAAGTAGGCTGGCTCATGTTGGCCATGCCCGCCAACGTTTCCACTCGTACCACGGCATTAAAATGCTGCTTAAGCCAGTTAATGGCTTTGGATACCCGAAACGCCTGACTGTCGAACGAGGCAATGTGCATGAGCATGGCGGCTTTGTCGGTTTGAAGCAGACGAAAGTGAATCTCGCGCTTCAACATAGGACCCAATACCTCAATAGCATCCGGCTCTTCCAACAGCTCCACCAGGCGAGTGAGGGGTGAAAATAGTTTTGGCGTCATGGCGCCCAGACTGGCACTGATCCCTTTTACTTCACCATCGCCGGTATTCGGATTGTTAATCTGCGCCGCGAGGTCGGCGAGTAATCTGAAATCCAGCTTTAACACCAAACCTACGCAAGGGGTGTCCGGACTGGCTTCGACAACCTGTGAACTCGCCGGCAAATCAACTGAGTTGACCAAAAACGAGCTGGTATCGTAAGGGTACGCAGCGCCGCCCGCGACCATTTGCTTGCGTCCCTGTGCCACCAGCACAATACTTGGCTCGACTAAACAAAATGCCGGCTCGCTGGGCTGATTGCGTCGAAACAGCAGTAAACCGGGGATATCGGTTTCCATATCCCCTTCGTCAGATTGCAGCCGCGTTAGTGTTGCGGCCATGGATTGTTGTAACTGTTGCAATGCCATCGTTTTGCCCTAGCGGTTACTGCGCAATCAACGCAAAATGCATATTAATAACTGTGATGAACGGGAGTTACTGGCGTGCGGTAATCTGTGTCGGACACCTTTTCTTTCCACACTACGTTTTCACCGTCTTTCACACCGGTAAGTACCAGATGTTTCATCTCTGCATCGGGTGTCGCACCATGCCAGTGGTCAATACCCGGCGGGCACCATACCGCCTCACCCGAACCAAACTCCAGTACCTTGCCATCACGTGTCCCGGTGCGGGCTGTCCCCGAAACAACAAGTATATGCTGACCTGCGGGATGCGCATGCCAGGCAGAACGCGCCCCGGCAGCAAAAGTAACATAGGCGCCTGAATACGCATCCGTATCGTTAGCCGGGAACAACACTTCTACCTCAGCAGTACCGGTAAAATATTGCTCTGGCCCGGTAAAAAAGCGATGCTCACTGACAGGATAATGCACCTGAGGCCCCGCCTTTTCCTGTGCCATTAACAATCCGGGCAGCAGAAAAACCAAACTGCACAGCCACCGTTTTTTGCCTAACCGAAGTTGCTTAATCATATTGCTCCCGTTTTGCCTGTTCACTGCTGTAAATCAGTGTTTTCAATAGCAACCTAACAGACATAAAGGCTAGCGCGGATAGCGCCAACAACGTTAGAACGATTATCTCAACTACTTGCCTATTTCTATGGTAGGCGACGCAAAACAGCTAACGCTGTCGCTCGCTAAAATGTTTTTTTTACCGGCTATGGCAGTACAAGCTGTGCGCAATCATACGTTGGTAATCCAGTAATTGTACGCAAATGCACAATCTTCGCCGGAGCAAATCCCGTAGCATCGAATGCATAGAATTTAATTCAGATTGACACAAAGCAAGTCAGCAGAGCCTGTACTAACCGCCTTTGTGTGAACCTCAACTATGTGCAGGAGCCGCTATGAGCCCGTTTTTTTTGAACGATGAATTTTTTGACAGCTTAGAAAGCTCAATACAAGAAATAGAACACGCCAACACGCTACCACCGCTGTGCTATACCGATGCCGGCTTTTTTGATTTCGAGAAGCGCGCCTTATTCGATCACGAATGGCTGTGTGTAGGCCGGGTCGACTGGCTGCCCAATCCGGGCGACTTTTACACTACCACTGTTGTTAACGAGCCCATTGTTGTCGTTCATGATCGCGACGGTACAATCCGCGCCATGTCTTCGGTGTGTCAGCACCGTGCTATGCTGGTTGCCGAAGGCGCAGGGAATACCCGTACTTTCACCTGTCCGTATCACCACTGGGTGTACAATTTAAAAGGCGATTTAATTAATGCGCCGGCCATGGAAAAGACCTGTAATTTTCACAAGGAAACATCAGGCCTGCCTAACTTTAAGCTGGAGATCTGGCATGGTTTTATCTTCATTAACTTCGACGATGATGCTAAACCATTAGCGCCAAGATTAACCGCGCTTGAGCCAATACTGGCCAATTACGAGATTGCCAGTGCCGAAGGCCCGGCACCGGATCGCGATATTCAATATCCGTTCAGCTGGAAAGTCATGTTTGAAAACAATAACGACGGCTACCACGCGAACCGCCTGCACCAGGGTGAATTTCACGATTACATTCCGTCGGAACTGGCCGAATTCCCGGAGTTCCTGCCAGAAGAAACAGCCGGTTTTTACCGTACCAATGGCACGTTGCACAAGGACGCCAGCTTTAACCCAACGCAGAAAGCGCTTATGCCGGTTTTCCCCAAGCTGAATGACGAAGAGCGCAATCGCATGGCGTTTGCCAATCTGCCGCCCAGCTTGTCGCTGGTACTGACTTGTGATGCGGTTATTTACTTAATCCTCAGGGCTGACGGCCCGGAAAGCCACCAACTGGACTTAGGGGTCTTATTTGCCAAAGGCGCCATGGACGACCCGGAGTTCGACAAGAAAATGGAAATGGTGGTTGAGCGAGCGCTGGATATTAATGCCCAGGACATCCATGTTGATGAACTCGTGCAAAAAGGCCTGCGCTCTCGTTATGCCCCGCGTGGTCGTTATTCCTGGCAGGAAGGCGCGCAGCGTCAGTTCAACACCTGGTTGGTGCCGCGTTACCGGGCGCAATGGGAACAAATGAAACGCAAATCACAGTAATACTAAGACGGTGAATGTATGCAACAAACCACTTTTTCACTGTTGGTGCACGCCATTCGATACGACGGCGAAAACACGCGCATCATCGAACTGCGTCCAGCTGCAGGAACCCACTTACCGCCGGTGGAAGCCGGTGCGCACATCGATGTCCATATTAGCGCAGACCTGATCCGCCAGTATTCATTGTGCAACACACCGGGCGAAACCCATCGGTATGTGATTGGTGTCGCCCTTGACCCAAACAGTCGCGGCGGCTCACGCTGGTTACACGACAACCTGCAGGCGGGCGATACGCTAACCGTTGGCGCACCGCGCAATCATTTTGGCTTGGCGAATACCGATGCACACACGGTGCTGATTGGCGGCGGTATTGGCGTTACGCCGTTACTGTCGATGGCGCTGCAATTGGAAGCCCAGCAGCGCAGCTGGTCGTTACATTTCGCAGCAAAGTGCACTGAACAGGCTCCTCTGCTCCAGGCTATCAATACCTTGGCGAAGCAAGCCAGATATGGACAAGTTAGCTGCTATTTCAGTGAGTCCTCTGCCAGCCGCATGGATGTAGCGCAAGTCATGGAAGAAGCCCCCAAAGGCAGTCATTTTTATTGCTGCGGCCCGGTACGCCTGCTGGATACCTTCGACAAATGCAGTGAAAGCTATCCGCCTGACCATTGCCATAGCGAACGCTTTATCGCTGACGTAGAAGTAGCAAAAGGAGGGTACACCATCGTGCTCGCTCGCTCCGGTAAAACCCTCTATATCAGTGAAGAGCAGACTATTCTGGATGCCCTGAAAGCAGAGAAAATAGCGGTGCCCTATGCCTGCGCTGAAGGCATTTGCGGTAGCTGCGAAGTGAAAGTACTGGAGGGCGAACCGGATCATCGCGACGATGTGCTCAGCGACGCGGAAAAAGCCCGCAACGACACAATTATGGTGTGCTGCTCTGGCGCGTTTTCCAAACAGCTGGTGCTGGACCTGTAAAAGCCAGTGTGATGCTGACTTCCGGCGAACCAAATCTATGTGTGTAGCCAAGCCGCTTATTTTAAGCGGCTTGTTTTTTAAGCTCTGCTAACTGGTTACGGCGCTTTGGCTGTGCTGACGTCGGTATTCCCGTGGCGTAATATCAAATTCACTGCGAAACACCCGGCTAAAGTGACCGGCGTCGTTAAACCCCCAGCGAAAACAAATATCCGACACCGACAAATGCCGGTACTCCGGATGCCCCAGTTCATAACGGCAGCGTTCAAGACGGCGGGCTCTGACGTAATTCACAAAGCTGGTACCACTGGATTCAAACAGCTTTTGTATATACCGCTGTGACACGTGATTCTGTACCGCCACCATATTCAGCGACAGCTCGGGATCGGCCAGGTTGGCATCAATCATGTTGCACACGCGCTTAAATTGGTCAATTTTGGCGGTACTGCCAAAATCCAGCACGCCACTTTGATGGATAAGGTTGCTGATCAAAAACTCAGACAGCGCAATTTCAATGGGGCGCAAATCGGCACTTTCCAGCTCGTCCATGTTGTCGCACAACGACGCCAGCATGGTCGCAAACACCTTGTTAAGGCCAGACTCACATGGCAAATAGCCGACGTTGAGTAAATTCAGATTCAACAGCCGTTTGTGGATCAGGTTTTCCGGCACTTTCATGTACAGGATTTTGAAATCAGAATGCACCGACAGGGTCATATCCAGCCCGGTGGGGGCATAAATAATGGAATTAACCTGCGCGGGATATTGCGCTCCCTTGTACTTAAGCGAGAAATCACCGTCCAGAAGCAGCGCCAGCCAAAAGGAAAATGGCTGCTCTGTGCACTTTCCGGAGATCTCCATCGGCGAGCCGGACAAAATAGAGAACTCGATGCCTAAGGGGGTATCAATGGTATTGATGTTACCCCGGAACTTCGCGTTACCTGTTTGAAATTGACAGGGCGGCATACACACTTTATGCATCGCTTGTTGCCAAACATTAGAGCGTTCAACCATTGGACAATTATCGGTAGATACCTTCCAAGAGCTCATTACTGCACCTCCTTCGT